>Ga0155915_105_pt1 | contig 99750 bp, 95 predicted proteins | sample RifCSPlowO2_01_FD_107569 | JGI IMG/M metagenome (GOLD analysis project Ga0155915, IMG submission 107569) | Candidatus Curtissbacteria bacterium RIFCSPLOWO2_01_FULL_42_50
ATCTAACGCCACTCCGAAGCAGATATATTTCAATTCAACGTCTCCGATATTTCTAATCTGATGAACGCCTTTTGCCGGACAAATTATTCTGTCTCCGGCCTTGATTTTTTGAACTTCTTCATCAATTGTTATTTCTCCGAACCCTTTTGTGAAGTAAAATACTTCTTCCATGGTTTGATGTGAGTGAGCCTTGTGGGTTTTGCCGACCGGGACTTTGCAGAGGTTAACCATCATCAGTTTCGACTTAGGATCAACTTCTTCGTGGCGGACGATAACTTTTTTCCAAACCCCCGGATCCTTGGGGTCTTCATGGGTTGCCGGTTCCCAGTTTCTCTCAGATTCGTTAACTTTATTTATTTTATGCATAATATTTTAAATTCCAAAATTCGCAAGAATTTTAGAGAGGAAGAACAAACTAAAAGTCGAGCGAGGTAGTTTACTGTCCTCGCGAGAAATAAAAGTTTAGTTCTGACGAAGTGGGCGGTAAAGGACTTGAACCTTTGACCTTCACGGTGTAAACGTGACGCTCTAAACCAACTGAGCTAACCGCCCCAATTGTACAAACGAGAGGCTCGAACCCTTTGAATATTCAAAAGGACTATAGCCTCCAATCTGTGCCGAGGACAGGAGTTGAACCTGCACACCCTTGCGGGCACAGCCACCTCAAGGCTGCGTGTATACCAATTTCACCACCTCGGCTCGTCGAAATGGATTTCGCTGTAGCGTTTTGTTAACACAAACTTTAACTCGCTTCATCATTTCTCCTCTTCGAAATCCTACGGATTTTGATATTATCCCAAAATCGAAGATTTTGGAAAGGAAGAACAAACTTAAATATGAGCGAGGCAGTTTACTGTCTGCGCGATATTCTAAAGTTTAGTTCTGACGTAGTGCAGGTGAGAGGACTCGAACCTCCAACCCTTGCGGGATACCGTTCTGAACGGCACGCGTATACCAATTCCGCCACACCTGCCCGGCTTGCTCAGTAAGTTGCATAGTAATCATTCGGATCTACCAATACCAAGATCGCGGCTAGTTTATCCCGAGTCTGTCAAAAAACAACTTAGGCTCAAGCGTTCAAATTTTATCATAAAAACTGTCTCTCTAACACCACATTCACAAAACTGCATCTTGTTTTTTAAAACCCTGACATTAAAAAATTATCGAAACATAACCGACAAAGACCTAAAAAAGATAAAAGGGGAGTCACAAGAAGCGAATATAAACTTGATTCATTAACATTGGATGTAATTGAATTGCAGAAAAAGGGGTAATTTATTTTGCCTTGGCGATGGTTATGCCTTTTTTACGACTTTCGGCCAGTTCCCTTCTTTCTCTCATAAGCCGGAATTTCTCATCAACAATTTTTTGGCATTCAGAATCAGGACACACGGCCTCAATATGAGTAATTTGGGTGCCTTTTCCTTCAGCTCTGTCTACCCATTTTTTGGAATATACCCTAATTTTCCCACAACGAATACATACAGAATCTGCCAGTTTTTGCATCATTAATAGTTTACCTCTTTTCAAACTACCAGCTGCGAGATCTATTGAAACTTCTCCTGTCCTGTCCCGGTCGATTTCTGTCTTCTTGAGGTTTTGCCTCGTTAACAACAATTCTTCGGCCATCCATCTCAAAGTTATTGAATTTTGCAATAGCTTCTTTTGCTTCTTCTTCTGTGGACATTTCAACAAAAGCAAAACCTTTGCTTCTACCTGAAAATTTGTCAGTAATTAAGTTTACGCTTGAAACTTTCCCTATTTTCGAAAAAAGCTCTTCTAACTGAGAACCAGTTGCACTGTATGAAAGACTTCCAACGAATAATCTTTTTGTCATTTTTACTTAAATTTCTTGCTTTTTACAATACAATATATTGAAAAGCAAGCTTAGTTTCCTCCTTTCATCAATCGTCTTAAATTAGGATTTTGGGTTTAGAGTTTTGAGTGTTGAAACCTTTAATTTCAGAGGATCGAAAACCTAAACTTTTCTACGATTGTAACACTTTTGAGAATTAGAATCAACTATAGGGTTCAAGCCCTCAGAACCAAAAAGTCCGAATCCTTCGCATCATCTACCTGACACACTCAAATCAAAAACCACTATTTTGTCGCTAATTGCTCACCGCCCAATTTTCTGCTAAAATCCTAAACTGCCCATCCTCTGAGGAAGAGGAATATTAAGAAGAAAAACATAAGGAGGGACAAACAAGCGGTTAGGTTTTGCATTTTCGTAGAAAATCAAAACCGCTTTTGCGTAGTTTAGTTTCGACGTGCGGGTGTAGTTTAGTGGTAAAACGTCCGCTTGCCAAGTGGAAGAGCGTGGGTTCGATCCCCATCACCCGCTCAGTAAGTTATTAGCTTCGATTTTTTCGACCCCTGAAATAGTAACTCGAACTTTTAGCCTTGAGGGAGCATATAGCTTTGGACGAATTGTGTGCCGACATTCTGTCCTTTTGCGACATTTAGAATAACGTCTTTGGCTCTACCATTTGCAATTATTGATCTTTTGCCTTCACTTGCTACACTTTTTGCTTCAGTCCATTTATTCCACGCTCCACCTGTGCCAGTCCCGCCTTCGTGGACTAAATCTTCAATGTCTTCTAACCTGTCCACAACTGGGATTAATTCTCCTTGATCCAGTACACCATCAACATCTGTGAGAATAAGAAGCGTGTCTGCATCAATTAATCTTGCAACATTTCCTGCAAGTTTGTCGTTATCAACCGATCTTTCCACCTTTCGCATTTCCTCATCAGCCACTGCATCGTTGTAATTCACAATCACAGGACCTCTTGCTAGGCTTTTTAGTAGAACTACCCTTGCGTTGTCTGCTCTTTTTTCAAAATCTATGTCGGTATAGAGCGCTTGTCCTACATGTTCTACGCCATGAGGTTCAAAGGCATCGATCCATCTTGCAATTAGTTTGGGTTGACCAAAAAGAGAAGCGGACTGTTTATCAATAATGTCGGTACTTTGATCTCCCTCATCTTTGCCTAATGCGACAGCACCGCTGCTGACAATAACTACATCGATGCCACTGCGATATAGTTCTGCTGCTTGTCTTGCGATATCGACCATAAAATCTAAATCGGGTCGATCTTTGCCCGCTGTAATCGTACTCGTACCTATCTTAATTACGATACGTCGAGTTATAAATTGTTCTCCCTCTACGGAATTTCTTTGTCTTTCCATACCGATAGTAAAAAAGAGATGTAATTATATCACTTTTGTGACTATAGGTCAATTTGGATTATTTGAAAAAAGCTAAAGATTGCTGATAAACTAATTCCGGATATTTGATTATTTCAACCCAATTTGCGGTTCGAAAATCATCAACTACTCCCAGCCAACTTATAAAAAGGCAGTTTCGTTTAAGTGATTATTTAGTGCCTCAAGCTGAAAGGCTAGAATTTGAGCCTCATCATTGTTATCATTAAACAACTTTTGCAGGTTCGAGCCCAGAACCATCACCCGCTCACTCCCTCATCATAATAGTATAATATGCCTGTATGCTAGAAGGACATGTTGAGCTGGAAAGATACAACCGTGAGTTGGAAACGGCATTTCTGGCAGCAAGAAACGCCGGCAAACAAATTATTTCCCAAAGAACAAATTCAAGAGCTGAGAAATCTGGTTTAGAACTCAAAACAGAAGTTGACAATCTCGCCGATAGAACAATCAAGCGGGTTATTGCAGAAGCATTTCCTAATGACTCTATTTTAACTGAAGAAAGCGGATTCCCTCAAAGTCCAGCCGAACGACTTTGGGTAGTTGATCCTATCGATGGAACTACTAATTTCATAAATGGTCTAAGAGCTTATTCAACGTTAATTGCATTTGTAGATAAAGGAAAATTGGTAATAGGTGTTAGTTTTTTGCCACAATCGCAAGAAATGTTTTGGGCAGTAGACGGAGAAGGCGCATACAAAGGTAATACCAAAATAACTGTGTCTCAAATGGCCGATATTGGAAAAGCATCGATTGTTCTCGACCCAGGTTATCATCCCCAAGGTGTAGAAAAAATTTCCGATGCCTGGGGTAAATTAAGACCTAATGTCGGTAATGTCGGAGTGCTTAATGCTATAATGGATACACGTTATCACTAATAGCAAATGGTGAGCTACCAGCTCTTATTCATTTTTACTCTAAGGTCTGGGAATGTGCAGGCCTACTTCTTGTGACGGAGGCAGGCGGAAAAGTAACAAATTTCAAAGGACATAATGTAAAGTTGGATTTTGCAAGGAATGACGGTTTCGAGTTCGTAGCTTCAAATGGACTTATTCATAATGCTCTACTGGAACTGTTGAACAAATAGTCAGAATTTATTAAGCTGCTATCTAATGAACAGAAAGAGTCTTGGGTATAATTTGGGAACGCGAGCATCAACTCGTTAAAAGTTGCGAGTGCCGGTTCAAAGAGAGACTCATCACCCGCTCATTTGATCGGTTCATTGACATCAATACCCAAAAATGTCATATTAAGATCAAGTGCATGTTTAAAAAGCTGCTACTTGTATTTTTGTGGTTTTTGGTAACACCAGCAGTTTTAGCAACCTCCGGAATCTTTCTTTCCAACTACAATAAGAACAATTCAAATATCTCACTTTTGCCAATTACGCAAATTGAAATCCAAAACAACCAAGAAGGCAGGGTGCTTGGCTCAAAAATCACGGATACAAGACCGTACTTAGTTACCAACCTCCTCGAAAACACTCAACTCGCGCCATATTCTCAGCTGATGGTCGAGATTGCCGATAAATACGGCATCGATTATCGTTTAATACCGTCAATCGCCATGAAAGAGTCAGGCGGCGGAAATAAAGCAAGAAGCGGCAGCTTTAATGCTTGGGGATTTGAAAATGGCAGAACCAACTTTGAATCATGGGAAAGCGCAATCAATATTGTCGCCAAAACACTAAAAGAAAGATATGTCGCCAAGGGTCTGGTCACACCGGAGCAGATCATGGCTGTTTATGCTCCTCCTCAAGTTACAACAGGAGGTAAATGGGCTAAGGATATCAACTACTTTTTTTCCAAACTAGAAAACCTCTAATCTTAATTATCAGCCATCAAGTTCACAGTTGCCTGTTGGTATCGTACAACGATTAATTCATTTCTCGTACTCGTACTTCATAATTTGCTGAAGAAAGATTAAAATTCTAACAATGGATCATAGATTGATTCTGGCTATTTTGACTGGAAAGCTTATAGCCTTCTTGGTAAAACTCGCAGGCGGGGGGGCAACTGCTGCTCCGGGGTTAATTGCTCTTAAAATCGATCCAAACTTAGTCAAAAAGCTTTCCAAAAAAATTAAATACGGTGCAATTATCATTTCTGGAACTAACGGTAAAACAACAACTGCCAGACTCGCTTCAGATTTTTTGTCTTCGAAATTTAAAACAGCTCATAATCGACAAGGTTCAAACCTGTTGAGAGGAATAGCCTCTACTTTAATATCACTATCATCCGTTACTGGAAAAATCCGCGCAAATCTAGGTCTTTGGGAAGTTGATGAAGCAACAGTTCCTGAAGCAATTAAAAACACTCACCCTAAAATCATCTGTCTTCTTAATCTCTTTCGAGATCAACTAGACAGATATGGAGAAGTTGATACTATTCGAACCAAATGGCAAAAAGCGCTTTCAGAATTATCTAAAGACACAGTTTTAATACTTAATGCCGATGATCCGGGTATTAGCATTTTAGCCAACTTTTTTGCAGGAAAAGTTGTCTTCTTCGGAGTAAATGATCAAAAACTCGACCTCCCTGAAATAACTCATGTTGCGGATATCAAACACTGCCTTAACTGCGAGTCAGGACTAAAATACACCACTCTGCTATCTGCCCACATGGGCCATTACCGTTGTCCAAACTGCAATTTCAAAAGACCTAATCCTCTAATCCGTGCCAAAAATCTTAAATTTAAATCGGACTTTTCTACAGAAGCTGACTTCACTATTCACTCTTCACTCTTTTCGATTCCTCGAAAATACGCTCTCGTATTCACTCTTCACTATAATCTGCCCGGTCTATACAACGTTTACAATCTCCTTGCAGCCGTAACAATTGGTAATATCTCAAAAATCGACCACGCCATTTTCAAAGAGAAGATAGAAAAATTCTCAGCCGCATTCGGTAGATTTCAAAAAATTAAGGTAGGGAAGAAAGAAATCGTGATTTTCCTCATTAAAAATCCGACTGGTGCCAACGAAGTCATTAGAATAATTGCTCAAAAAGATAAAGTCCATCTGCTTACCATTCTAAACGACAATATCGCCGACGGAAAAGATGTTTCTTGGATTTGGGACACCAATTGGGAAGTTTTAGCCAAGAAAATTAAGAAAGCATCAGTAAGTGGTACAAGAAGCTGGGATTTAGCAACGAGATTCAAGTACGCAGAAATTGAATTGAGTAAAAATAATGTATATAAGAACATATCTTACTCGATCCAAAAATCTATCGAAAATTTGGATAATAAAAATACTCTCTTGATCTTGCCAACATATACCGCCCTTCTGGAAGTACAGAAAACACTAGCAAAAATGGAGGCATCAACTAAATGGCACGAAGATTAACCAGACAACTAACAACTGGTAACGGACAACTTACTTTAAATATCTGTCATTTGTACCCAGACCTCATGGATACCTACGGAGATAAGGGCAATATCATTACATTAGTCAAACGCTGTCAATGGAGGGGAATAAATGTCCGAGTTTCAAATATTGGTGTCGGCCAATCACTTGACTTTTCCGCCAAAGGCGGACCAGCCTCTGGCTGGGACTTGTATTTCTTCGGTGGTGGCCAAGATAGACAACAGCAAATAGTTGGACAAGATCTGCAAAAAAAAGCAGAAGACATTAAATGCGCCATCGAAAATGGAACAGTTTTACTTTCTATCTGTGGCGGCTATCAGCTCTTACAAAACCACTTTAAGACTTTGGACGGGAAAATGATCAAAGGCATCGGTCTTTTCAATGCCAACACAGTCGGCTCGACCACTCGCATGATCCAAGGCCTTTTGATCGAACTTAATCCGGAACTTAAGAATCAAATCTTGTCAATTTACCCAGATACCAGATACCAGATACCAGATACCAGACTGGTCGGTTTCGAAAACCATTCAGGAAAAACCTACTTAGAATCAGAAACCCAACCCTTGGGATCGGTGCTCAAAGGATCGGGGAATAACGGGAAGGATGGTACAGAAGGTGCGGTTTATAAAAATGCCTTTGGCTGTTACCTCCACGGCTCCCTTCTACCCAAAAACCCCCACTTTGCTGATTATTTAATTGCCAAAGCCCTCGAACGACGATACGGGATCGTCAACCTTAAACCACTCAACGACTTCCTCGAATGGCAAGCCCATCAATCTGCAATCAAACAAACAAATCATCAAAGCTAGCTCCGTAGGTGTAAGCGTAATTCACCCCAAGGGTGGATTAGCTTTACACCTACGGATTATTCGATATGATTTAGAAAATTTGATAAAATCTACGCAGTGCCGAGGTGACGGAATAGGCAAACGCGTCCGTCTAAATTTTGGGTCGGTGGTGAAACTGGTATACACGTACGCTTTAGGAGCGTATGCCGCAAGGCGTGGAGGTTCGAGTCCTCTCCGACCCACAATTTTGTCGGGTGCCGTAAGGGATTGGATGTTCGACTCCTCTCCTCGGCACTAACCTTATTTTTAAATATCTTGTATAATTTAAGAACATAAGAGTATACATTCTATGAAAGGTTATGTAACCAACATTGAAAAAGCAACTCAGGAAAACGCCGATTTCCGTCGCGTGCTCTATACGGCACACAACAGCCAACTCGTGCTGATGAGTCTTGGGCCAGGAGAAGAAATCGGTGAAGAAGTACATGAGCTTGATCAATTCATCAGGTTTGAGACAGGCAAAGGAAAGGTTATTTTGGATGGTATTACCCATAATGTCGAAGATGGATACGCTGTTGTCATCCCAGCAGGAACAAAACACAATGTCATCAACACGCAAACCGCAGAACTGAAACTTTATACGATTTATTCTCCCTCCGAACATCGAGAGGGCATAGTTCATCGAACCAAAAAAGAAGCGCAAGCCGATGATGAACATTTTGACGGCAAGACCACCGAGTAACTGTTGTGCTTAAATGAGGATTAGGTTTTTAGGTACCTCTGCCGGATGGCCACTACCACGCTTGGGGTGCAAGTGTGAAATTTGTTCCTCAACTGATCCAAAAGACAAACGCACCAGAACTCAAATTTTAATCGACGATTCAGTACTTCTCGACGCTGGGCCAGAAACATATAACCATCTTATCAGCCTAGATTCTATCGCTTCTAAACTTAAGGCGATCCTTGTTTCCCATGAACACCCAGATCATATCCTCGGCCTTTGGGATCTACCACATATTTATGGTAGGGCAGAGAACAACATCGACAAAATCAACTTGTATATCACCCATCCAGTCTTAAACGGAATTAGAAGAGTCTTTGCTACTCCCTTTCAGCCGATCAAACCAACAATTGTCAAGCCCAACCAAACATTTAACATCAACCACGCTCAAGCCCAATACTTCCCAGTAATTCACGGCAAGACACCAGCCTTTGGTGTAAAGTATAAAGACGGAAAAATTTTGGCCTATATTCCGGATTTCAACCGCATATTGCCATCACAACAAAGAATTATTCGGGACTGCCATTTACTGATTATTGATGGGTCATCACTGGGCAAACTCGGCCAGAGTCCAACTCATATATCAATTGAAGATGGAGTAAAAATTGCCCAAAATCTAAAAGCCAAAAACGTCTATTTCGTCCACATCGGCCACAAAACCGGCACCCATCAGTTTCTTGAAGAATATTTACGCAAAAACCTGCCTCGCCGGCAGGCAGGCGCTGGCCCAAACTTCCACATCGCATACGATGGATTAGAACTTCTAGTTTAATCTTATAGGTTGATTTATAACCAAATTTTTTATATAATTTCACTCTATGAAATTTTTGCCGACAAAAATTACTAAGCGTCTGCCTAAATTTTTGCGCCAGAGAAAATTCATTCTGCTCTTTTTAGCCACTATGGCTTTCTTATTTTTGGCAACTCGTGGAGGGATAGACGTAGGTAAAATTCAGACAACCACGTCAGTGCAGAAAAATCTAGAATCACAAGTCCAGTCCTCCGGGAAAATCAAATCCGAAAATACTGCTGATCTTAAATTTTCTACTTCTGGTAGAATTTCTTGGATCAATATTAAAAAAGGTCAACATGTCACGCGAGGACAAATCCTCGCCACTCTTGATACGCAAGACTTGGAAAAAAGACTTAAACGGGACCTTAATACTTATTTTAAAACAAGGCTGGATTTTGAAGACGTCAAAGATTCGCAAGAAAACGAAGTGATAACAGACACCGCCAAAAGAATCGCCCAACGTTCGCAACTAGACCTTGATAATTCGGTGATTGATGTGGAATTGAAAGATCTGGCTATTAAATTTTCAACCCTTGTTTCCCCGATTGAAGGCTACATCGTAGATGATCCGAAATTTTTCGCTGGCACTAACATAATTGCCCCAGATTCGATTACTACTGTTTCTGGCTTGAATAAACTACTTTTCGTGGCTGAAGTTGATGAAACAGAAATTGGCAAAATTAAAGTCGGCCAAAAAGCGACAGTCACCCTTGATGCGTTCCAGGAGGAAAAAATCGAGTCAACCGTAGACTCAATTGCACCAGCTACTACTACAACTGCAACCGGAGCTACCGTTTTTGAAGTCAATTTTTCCCTTCCGTCTCAAAATAATTACCGTTTAGGAATGAACGGTGAAGTGAAAATCACGATCGAGTCGGCCGAAACTGCTCTGGTAATACCGCTTGAAACACTTGTTGATGACAAATACGTTTGGGTCAAAAAAAACAATCAACATCAAAAAAGAGAAATCACCAAAGGGCTTGCAAGCGATACCGAAGTCCAAATAACCTCGGGGCTTGAGGAAGGTCAAACAATTGTCACTTCGGGATTTGATCAAATCGGCAAAAAAAGCTTAATCCAAAAGCTTGTCGACAAATTACCGTGGATATTTTAATTTCAGCACGGCACTTAACCAAAATCTACGGGGAAGGCCCTACCAAAACCGTTGCGGTTAACAACCTAAATCTCCAAATCAAGAAAGGAGAATTTGTGGCAATTATCGGCCCGTCCGGCTCTGGCAAATCGACTCTCATGCATATTCTAGGTTGCCTTGACAAACCGACTTCGGGTACGTATTTCTTTGAAAATAAAAATGTTTCAAAAATGTCTGACAGTCAACTTGCCCAAACTCGGAACAAAAAGATTGGCTTTGTTTTTCAGTTTTTTAACCTTTTAGCCAGAACCTCAGCTATTAAAAACGTAGAGTTACCATTAATTTATTCAAAAGTCGACAAAAACCAAAGAGTAAAAAAGGCAACCACGCTTCTGAAAAATATTGATCTTGGTGATAAACTTGCATCAACTCCTTCTCAGCTTTCCGGAGGTCAACAACAAAAAGTAGCCATCGCCCGTGCATTAGTTAATGACCCCAAAATTATCTTTGCCGATGAACCAACCGGTAATCTGGACACCAAATCGTCGGAAGAAATTATGAAGATTTTCAAAAAATTAAATAAAGAAAACCGGACTGTCGTCATGATCACCCACGAAAGACACATCGCTAAAAATGCCTCAAGAATTATTTCCATTCGTGATGGCAGGATAATTAGTGATAAAAGCGGGAAATCAATAAAATTAGCTAAAACTTAAAATTTTTAATTTACAATTTCTATTGAATTTTCAAATTGCAAATTTCAAATTGAAAATTAACTAGACATGGATTTTATAGAAGTCGTAAACTCATCTTTTGAGGCTATCAGAATTAATAAAGTTAGATCATCCCTTACGGCCCTTGGAATAATCATTGGCGTAGCCTCAGTTGTTCTTTTAATTTCACTGGGTACGGGCCTCAGAAATTATATAACTGGTCAGTTTGAACAACTAGGTTCAAATCTTTTATTTGTGATTCCGGGAAAAATCGGAGCCGGCGGCAGAGGACCGGGCGGCACCACGATCAACAAGCTCAGCATAAAACATGTCGACTTGATTAAAAGAAAAGTTAAGGGACTTGAAGGAGTAATCCCGACTATCCAACAATTTACCACCGTTAAATACCAAAACAAAGTTCTTAAGGACGTTACCATTATTGGCACAAATGAACAGTTTGGCGATATTGTCAATCTGCCTGCAGTACACGGCAAGTTTTTTGACAAGACTCAGAGCGACTCCGGCAAGAAAGTAGCAGTGATTGGGAAAACCATTGTAAAAGATATTTTTGGGGCAAAAAATCCTCTTGGCGAAAGAATTGACGTTAAAAGTCAAAAATACCAGGTTATAGGAGTCTTAAAAGAACAAGGGTCAACTCTGGGTTTTGATCAAGATAATATCGTGGTTGTACCTTTTAACGCGGCACAGCGTCAATTTGGAGTGACCCAGGTTAATAATATTTATGCAAAAGCCCAAAACCAGGCTGATATAGAAAAAGTTGCCGAAGATTTAAAAAATGTTTTGCTTGATGATCTTTCGGAAGAAGATTTTTCGGTAATGACAGCCCAACAAACCCTATCGACAATTCAAGGAATCTTAAGAGTAATCTCGGCAACTTTAACCGGGATCGCCGCAATTTCCCTTTTGGTGGGCGGGGTTGGAATCTCCAACATCATGCTGGTCTCAGTCACTGAAAGAACAAGGGAGATCGGTTTGCGCAAGGCGGTCGGTGCAAAATCTCAAGACATCCTCTTCCAGTTTTTAGTGGAAGCAATCACCATAAGCGTCCTTGGGGGCACCATTGGACTGCTATTGGCTGGGGTTGGGACTGTCGCAATCAGCCGTTTTATTCCTGCTACCATCACTTTCTGGTCGGTTGTTATTGCTTTTGGTTTTTCAGTTGTCGTCGGAGTAATCTTTGGAGTTGCTCCGGCCATTCGTGCTTCAAGACTTGAGCCGATCGTAGCGCTACGTCATGAGTAAGATCTAAAATTTAGCTAAACTCATCGTCATCGTTTTACTGCTTACTAACCATCGATCTTTCACCTAAAAGTAAATCAACTTATAGTAAATCTTGCGCTCAACTTCGAAAAGTAGTAAAATACCAAACAAATATGAAAGCAACAACAGCTGCCAAAACAATGCTCAGACCAGTTCTCGACTCGTTTGAAACCATTCGCGATCAGATCGCCGCGCCGATGGGAACTGAAGCCCTGTCAGAGCTTTTTGGTGTAAAAAAAGGACTGAGCAAAATTCCCAAGGAAATGGCGACAGAAGAACTTCAAAGAGCTCGTCAAAAACAAAGACTTGATGAAATGGACGAAAAAGATGAAAAGGCTTCTCAAGAATCTGCAAATCAAATATTTGCCGCCATCAAAAATGAATACACAACCTATCAGCAAAATACAAACAAAGAACAACAACAGTTAAAGGAAGAATTCGTCGAACTTCAGTCCGAAGTTGTTAAACTTGCTAAAGTAGCTGGAGTGGACACTAGGGCTCATGTTGAAACTGCTCCCAAGAAAATCGGAATTCTTGATATCAAAAAGCTAACGAAAATTGTCAAGTTTCTAAGGGTCAAAGCAGAGGAATCAAAAAGCGCCAAGGAGCTTGTCGCACAAAGATCTAACGCCAAACGCACCACCGGCATGCTCGCCTGGGTTTCCGGCAAACAAATGAAAGTCCACGAACAAGGTACTCTCCAGCTTCAAGGATAAACAAAGTAAAAACCCTATGTGTAAACACATTCCACCTCTTAGGTGAAATAGAGTATAACTCTGCAATTACAAAGCTAAATGTTGTCAAGTTAAAATTTCAAGTTTTGAAGGTGGCCGCATTCGCAGCGGCATACTTCAGTAAGCTTGGGCACTTTTCTTTCCAACCTCATTTACCCAATCCCATTATGATGAATATTCTTCTTCCAAGCTCAGAAAGTCATCTCTACTGCGAACCTCCTCAACAATACGTTGCCTAAATTCATTATTCCAACGCTTCGAGTGCAGGATTTTAATTTCTTCGCTTTCATTGACAAAATCCGCTGCCACTCTGTATAAAACAGAGGTAAAAACGACTAATCTCTCTTTTCCCTCCAGCATCACTTTCCCCATTATGCCATCAACATAATATTTTCCCGACAATCCGAAATAATCGCTCTCTACTCTAACTCTCCTTCCGTCAACGAGTACAGTTCCCTTTATCTTTCTTGCAGTCTTAAAATAAAAATCACTGCTATCCATGCTATCTGCTAAGTCCTGCAAAGAACGCTCCTTCCGATAACTTGCACAATCTTCCCTACCAAACCCGTACCCGGTAACACCCCCGGTAATGCGATTATATATAACGAATTCAGTAATTTCCCCATCAACAAGCGCCAAGTTTTCACTTCTTTCCGGCACATTCGATCCAGTCAATTCTCTTTCTGCCATAATTATTGCTCACCTCCTAAATTATAGGACATACGAGACTATAACTTATTAAATTAATAATGCAAGTTTTGGGATTAACTTTCTCTCCCGGCGGCCTTAACGAAGTAATGATCTTTCATTCCCCAGAGCAGTAGTGCATTGTTTTTTTTCGCCATCCACTGGTATGTATCTTGCCGTTTAAACTTTTCTGGCAGTAAATTAAATTTACCTTGATAAACTTCTAATTCTATCGCTCCCAAAGAGTCGATATCTTCTGCTTTTTGATTAGTTTCCCTGAAAACTATCCATGGCTCTTCGACATAAATCAAAACACCTACCTCCAAGGCGCGATCTTCGATAAGGAGTCTCGGAAGTCGTCGTTTAGATGGAGATTTCCAATAAATACTAGGGTGTAGTATCTTGCCGTCACACCAGCGAATTTTGGCACCAACTGAAGACATAAACAAAATATATTAGATACTCAGGGCAAAATTTCTGAAAGTTTAATACTGGTGGACGGTACAGGATTTGAACCTGTGGCCTTCTCGATGTCACCGAGACGCTCTACCAACTGAGCTAACCGTCCTAAATCTAATTTTCTAATTTTACAATAAACCCAAACCTTGTTCAATTACCGCATACTTAGTTGATATATCGATTGTATGTGATAAACCTATAATTAACAGGAGTGGATAAATCTCTCCATTTCTCTTAGAATTAACTTATGGATCCAAACCAACCAGTTACCCCAACACCAGAAAAGGCAACAGGTGCCAATAAATATTTACAACCTTACAAAAGCCGCAGGGCAATTATCTTGGATAATTTTCTAGGTGGTTTTACCTGGAGTCTGGGAACATTTTTCGGACTGCTAATTTTGACTGTGGTCTTAGGCTATTTCGTTTCAAAAATTGATCTGATCCCAATTATCGGCAGCTGGATTGCCAAGATTTTAGAAGATGCCACCACTCGCATCCAGCCGGCCACCGTCCCGCGATAACCATGAAGGATCATCGCGAAATCGCCAAAGAACTCGATCTTTTCTCTTTCCATCAATACGCCCCTGGCGCCGTCTTTTGGCACCCAAAAGGCTGGACAATCTACAAAACTCTCATGGAATTTATTCGCCAGAAGATAGAAAAAGATGGCTATCAAGAAATATCGACCCCGGTTATGGTTAAAAATCAACTCTTTAAAAAATCTGGCCACTGGGAGCACTTTGGTGAACATAATATGTTTAATTTAGCCGTTTATGAAGATGAAGAAATCGAGTCGGGTAAAATCCCGACAAAAGACATCAAGGGATTGAAAATGGTAGACGTCAACTATTCCCTTAAACCAATGAATTGTCCCGAATCGGCCATAATTTATAGTGCTCGTCATAGAAGTTACCATGAACTCCCAATAAAATTAAGTGAATTTGGAATATTACATCGAAGAGAACTTTCTGGTGTCTTAGGCGGAACTTTTCGCGTACGCCAATTTATAATTGATGATGCCCATCTATTTGTCAGACCTGATCAAATCCAAGAAGAAATCCATAAACTTATTCTCTTAGTTCTTGAAGTTTATAAATCATTAAATTTTACTCCAAGGTTTTATTTAGCAACGAAACCAGATAAAGCAATGGGGGATAAAAAGACTTGGAAAGAAGCAGAGAAGGATCTTCAAAGAACCCTAAAGGATACAAAGGTCGACTTTGCCATAAAACCCAAAGATGGAGCCTTTTACGGCCCAAAGATCGATATTCATATCAAAGACTCTCAGGATAGGGACTGGCAGCTTGCGACCATTCAATTAGATTTTCAAATACCCCAAAAAATGGAACTTTCATATACAGATAAGGATGGACAAAAGAAACGTCCAGTAATGATTCATCGAGCAATTTTCGGTTCATTTGAACGTTTCGTCGGTATCATTACTGAACATTTTCAAGGTGCTTTTCCTGTCTGGCTTTCTCCGATTCAAGTAATCGTCTTACCAATTTCTGATAAATTTATAGATTACGCAAAAGAGGTAAAAGATGCTTTGGGCAAAGCAAACATAAGAACTGACATAGACGAAAGAAACGAAACACTGCAGGCAAAAATAAGAGATGCAACTTTGCAAAAAATTCCATACCTTGTCATCGTCGGTGCAAAAGAACAAGAATCAGGCAAAATCGCTATTCGTACTCGAGACGGCAAAGACCTGGGACAAATGCCGGTCAATCAGTTTACAAACAAGATCACCGAAGAGATTGAAAATAAAAGTTAGTACGTGATAAGATCATGTTCTATAAATTGACCTAAATAATTTAGAAATTAGTTAATTTGAGCATTATTTAGAAATTAGAAATTAGAAATTAGAAATTCAATTTAATCAGGAGGTTTGCTGTCAAGAGACATTTTAGACTAAATCATCAAATCACGGCGCCCGAGCTAAGAGTTCTTGATGAGTTAGGTAAACAAATAGGCCTTTTACCACTTTCAGAAGCTTTAAAAAAAGCACTGGACGCACAGTTAGATTTGATAGAAATAGCCCCAGACGCCAAACCTCCGGTCGCCAAGATAATTGATTTCAAAAAATTCAGGTATCTCGAGGAGAAGAAAGAAAAAGAAGCCAGGCGTCACGCAAAACAAACAGAATTAAAAGAGGTTCGCTTTTCTCCATTTATCGGAGAACACGACTTTCAAACAGCGCTTGATAAAGTAAAAAGATTCCTAAAAGAGGGAAATTTAGTCAAAATCTCAATTGTCTTTGCGGGAAGACAAATGGCTCATCAAGAATTCGGACCAAAACTTTTAGCAAGAATAATCTTGGAGCTTGAAGACGAGGCCAGGCAAGAAAGACCGGAAAGATGGGAAGGCAGACGATTTGTTACTATAGTCAAAACAGTTAAATTAACCCAAAACATTAAACAGGAAACTAGAAACGAAAAATAAAAATTGCTCAAAAGTTTCAAGTTTCTTGTTTCGAGTTTGAAGTTCTTTATGAAAGTTAAAACGAAAAAGGCAGCTGCTAAACGCTTCAAAATAACCAAAAGTGGCAAAATTTTAAGAGGCCGCCAAATGGCTGGACATCTTAAAACTGCCAAAACTAAAAGTGCCAAGTCAAGATACAAAAAGATTGCCTATGTCTCAAAGCCGGAAAAGAAAAGGATAGAAAGGTTGATGCCATATAATTAAGAACTGTTGAATTGTTCAATTGTTAAATCGCTATGGTGAAGCACCTTCTTCACTTGCGCGAAGCGAAGAAAGAGAGGACCACCGACTCTGACTCGGTGGGAATCTATTTAACAATTTAGCAATGTAGCAATTAATTTAAACCATGCGAGTCAAAAGGGGAGTAACATCACATCGCAGACACATACGACTTTTAGCAAAAGCGCGCGGCTACCATGGAGGCAGGTCTAAGCTTGTCAAACAAGCAAAAGAAGCTACAATCCATGCAGGAGCAGATGCCTACCGCGGTCGTAAAGAAAAAAAACGCCAAATGCGCTCTCTGTGGATTACAAGGATCAACGCGGCCCTTGAACCACATAATATCTCCTACAGCCAATTTATTAACAAATTAAAATCCAAAAACGTTCAACTCGACCGTAAAATCCTCTCCCAAATCGCCATCGAGAACCCGGAGGCCTTCGCGGATATTGTCAAAAAGGTTCTTTGACTTTCCTCATGTTGACAACCAAATTTTCAATTGATATAAGTTACTTGCCTCTCGTTCTTAAAGCTAATTTTTAAGTTCGAGAGGTTTTTTTGAATCCGAATTGATCCGAATCAACCTAAACCCGCAGGTGTAAAGCTAATCCACCCTTGGGGTGAAATACGTTTACACCCGCGGATCAGACCCTACTGCTTCGCTTGTAAATGACAGAAAACTAAAAGTAATTTATAATTCAAGTCATGGATACACAAATCAAGAAAGTTCTTGAGTTAGCTCGTGCCAAAATTAATTCTGCCAAAGTTGTCAAGGATTTAGACCAAGCCTATATTGAAATCTTTGGCAAAGATGGCCTAATGACTGTCCTTACTAAACAATTATCCAACCTTCCACAAAAGGACCGACCAAAAACTGGCACACTCATCAACCAGCTTAAAAAAGAAATTGAAGAAAGACTAAAGAAAAAGCGCTCATCGTTAACCGCTCGACGTTCATTACCTTCAATCGACATTACCGCCCCAGGCAAAAAACAGGAGATCGGCCATCTTCATCTCGTCTCTCAGGCTATTGAGGAAACGGTAAAAATCTTTTCAAGACTTGGCTTTTCTCTTCAGAGTTATCCTGAGGTAGATTGGGATTGGTATGCATTCGGGTCTCTGAATATGCCAAAAAATCATCCGGCAAGGGATGACTGGGAAACATTTTTCGTCAAATCAGAAATTAATCCAAAATATGGAAGCCAAGTATTAACCCCTCATACTTCAAACGGGCAAGTTAGGGAAATGGAAAGAGTCAAAATACCACCCGTAAGAATGCTTAATATCTCTCGTTGCTATAGACGCCAAATTGATGTTTCGCACACGCCGATGTTCCATCAGTTTGAAGGTTTGTTGATCGACGAAGATGTCTCAATCTCTCATTTAAAAGGTACTTTTGATTATTTCACGACGAACTTCTTTGGCCCAAGTCGCACCACCAGACTTCGTCCTCACCATTTTCGTTTCACGGAGCCTTCATTTGAAGTCGACGTCACTTGCGGCGTTTGTCAAGGATTAGGTTGTCGACTCTGTAAAGCTGGTTGGTTGGAGCTTGGGGGAGCCGGCATGGTTCACCCTAAAGTACTCTCTGCTGGCGAAATTGACCCTACCAGATACAAAGGCTTTGCCTTTGGATGGGGGATAGAACGGACGATTGCCATGAAAACAAATATACCCGACATCAGATTTTTTTATCAAAACGACATCCGTTTTCTCGAACAATTTTAAATTTAAAATTTGAAATTTTTAATGAAGTCTAAAATTTGAAAATTAAAATTTTAAAAATTGATTGAAAATTGAAAATTGAAAATTTATGAATATACGTGTACCCGTTTCATGGCTTCGAGAATATTTAAAAACTGACCTTGCCGCCAAAACCATCGCCAATTATCTTTCGGCCTCGGGCCCTTCGGTCGAACGGATCCAAAAAAGCGCCACTGACTATATTTTTGACATCGAAGTCACCGGCAACAGACCGGATGCTTTGTCTGTCTTTGGGATAGCCAGAGAAGCAAACGCCATTCTCACAAATGAGAACCAAAACTCCCAGCTTGTGGCACCTTCCGGTCTAAAGTTAGAACTTGAGCCAGACATTTCAAATCCCTTAAATCTCGAGGTAATTATCAAAAATCACAGCCTTTGTCCGCGATTCGCCGCAATTTGTCTTGATAACGTTAAAATTGCGCCATCTCCGGCCTTTATTAGAAACCGACTCAGCGCCTCTGGAATTCGCGCCATCAATAATATCGTCGATATCACAAATTACGTAATGCTTGAACTGGGCCAGCCAATGCATACTTTTGATTATGACAAGATCAAAAAAGCCCGAATGGTTCTGCGGGAATCCAAAGATGGCGAAAAAATAAGGACCCTGGACGGCAAAACTCGAAAATTACCCAAAGACACTATAGTCATCGAAGATGAAAACCGCTTGATCGACCTATGCGGTATTATGGGAGGTCAAAACTCGGAAATTTCCCGACGCACCAAAAGGGTTGTCCTTTTTGTCCAAGCTTACGATTCAACAAGAGTCAAAAAGACCGCTCAATTACTGGCATTTAGAACAGAGGCGGCGGCCCGTTTTGAGAAAGGCGTGGACCTTGAAGGCATTATTCCCGCTCTCTCTCGAGCCGTTTACCTTGCCCAAAAAACTGCCAGTGCCAAAATAGCTTCGGAATTGACAGACATCGTCCACGCGGAAACAAAAAGGGAAATCATCACTCTAAACATGACAAAACTCAACGATTATTGTGGCACCGAAATACCAAAAGACCAGGCTGCAAAAATTCTGGGGCTTTTGGGCTTTGGCACAAAAATAACACCTCAAACAATTGCTGCCACTCCTCCCGGCTGGAGAGCAAACGACGTGCAAAATGATGTTGATCTGATTGAAGAAATCGCCAGAATTTACGGCTATTGGCGCCTACCTGCCAAGCTGCCTTCTGGACAAATTCCACAAGGAGCAGAAAGTGAACTTGCTAAAGTTATTGAACTTAAAAAGGCAATTAAATACTTGGGCCTCACTGAAATTATTTCCTATTCAATCATTTCAGAAGATTTTCTAAAACTCACGGGAGTAAAAATGGAAGACACGGTAGAACTGGCCAATCCCTTAACGTCTGACTGGCAGTTTATGCGCCCCACCATTTTAGTTTCACTAACTGATATCATCGCAAAAAATCAAAATCTCGCGTCGGAAATTAAAATCTTCGAAGTCGCCAAAACTTACCTTTCTCAAGAAAATGATTTACCAAAACAAGATCTAATGCTAGGAATTACCCTGCAAAATGCAGATTTTTACGGGATCAAAGGACTTGTGGAAAACATTTTTGGGGTTTTGCAAAGGGATGTAAAGTTTGAAAAATTAAGTAATTATTCTTCTGAACTTTTCGATAAATCTCAGTCAGCCCGGGTCAAAACTGCAAATACCGAAGTGGGTACAGTCGGAATCCTCAACTCAAAAATCACCGATTATTTTCAAATTGAGGGACAAATTGCTGCCTGTGAACTTAATCTTTCTATAATCTACGGTCTGTCAGCTATCCAACGATCCTACCAGCCTATTCCCAAATACCCGCCGCGCGTTGAAGACATTTCGGCAATTTTTAGTAAAAAGGTTCCCGTCACAGATATCATCTCCGAAGTCAAAAGGTCAAATGAACTCGTCAAAAAAATAGAAGTTGTGGATATTTTTCTGGGCCAAAATTTAGGGGAAGGTAAAAAATCAGTAACTTTGCGCCTAACCTATCAAAATCAGGCAGGCACCCCGACCGCTACCGAAGTAAAACAGGCAAAAGACAAAATCATCGATGTACTCAGTAAATCTTTTGCCGCAATCGTCAGAAGATAAAGGCTAATCCTCCCACGGCTGGCCGACAGAAACTGTAATTTCGGCAGTATTGTCTTTGCCTGCTTCATTTACGGCTTTCACTTTTATTTTGTGCTTCCCCTTGTTGGCCGAAGCAAAAGTGAAGTTAAATTTATATGGTCCGTCAACTTTTGTGTCTTTAATCACATCATCGATGTAAAACTCCACCTTGGTTGCCCTTCGCCCGGTTTCCACCTCCGCTTCGGTTTCGAAACTAAAATCAACCTGCTTGTGGTCTTCGGGACTTTTAATTTTTACTCGAATATCATCAGGGTTAGCCGCCGGTTTATTAACCAACTCTTTAGGCGCCTGATATTTTGAATCACCCTGGCCAGCTGCCCAAGCGTCAATTCCTTCTTGCCAGCGATTCTTGCCATCTGTTGAAACCGGGTCAAACTCCGCAAAAACATAATATTCTTTTCCGTCCAAAATCTTCTCGGCCAGGCAATCTCGCGTCGGCTCAGTCCCTTTTATGAAATATTCACTTCTTTTTGGAAAATCCCGGCAGGGAAGACCTCCGCCAAACGCATCGACCTCCAGGGCTATCACGTTGTCCGGTTTAACAAAATCACCAGAGGACTTGCCCTCAAGAACCTTTGTCATAATCCTGTTCCAAATCGGTGTTGCTCCGGTAATGCCGGAAGCGATCTTAGGATCCATTGGCGAATTATCGTTATTACCAACCCAAACTCCAACCACATAAGAGGAATTGTAACCAACAGCCCAGTTATCACGTTTGTCATCAGTCGTACCTGTTTTAACAGCTACTGTTTTGCCGGGAATAACCAAAAGAGAAGAAGGGCCAAAGACGGCACTTCTGGCATTATTATCAGAAAGAATATGCGAAATTAGAAAAGTAATATCCTCGCCCAAAACCTTTTTCCCTTTTGTCTCTTTTGCCTCCTCCAAAACCTTACCATTTTTGTCCTCCACTTTAAGAACCGCTACTGGCTCATGATAAACCCCGGATGTTGCCAGTGTCCCATAGCTGCTTGCCAAATCAAGAAGTTTCACCTCGCCGCCACCTAAGGTAATTGACAATCCAAAACGTTTTAAGTTCTCATCAGTTGGTTCGAGTGATTTCACGCCGGCTTCATAAGCAGTCCTCAATATATTTTTAATACCCACAAGGGCAGTCATTTTAACTGCAGGAATATTGACAGAGTTGCCAAGCACAAACCTAATCTGCATAGGGCCACGAAACTTTCCGTCGTAATTGACCGGCTTATAAACTGGTTGACCGCCTCCGATTGGAAATTCCGTTGCGGCATCGAAAATCACAGAAGCCGGCGTGTAACCTGCTTTAAACGCCGTTGCGTAGGTAAATGGCTTAAGGGCTGACCCGGGCTGTCGAAGTGAAAGAGAGACATTAACTTGGCCATCATAATCCCTGGCGAAATAATCCTTTGAGCCGACCATCGCCAGAATTTGTCCGTTCTTAGCATCCGTCACCACAGCCGCTCCGTTTCCGACAGCAAAACTCGCAATTTTGCCTACTTCCTCCGTCACAATCGCCTGCGCTTTATTTTGCAGCTCAAGATCCAAGGTCGTTGTCACTTTAAGCCCGCCTGTTTCCACCATTTTCTCTCCAAATCTCTCAACTAAAAGATCACGAACATAAAAAACAAAATGCGGAGCGGCAATCCCTTTATCGTTTGATGAAAATTTAACGCCCTGGATTTCCTTCTTCAATTTTTCCTCCTGCTCGCCGGTAATGTATTTATCTTCACGCATACGTCTTGCCACATCCTCTGCTCTGGCAATATAAGCCTTTGGATTTGTCCCGTAAGGTGAATAAAAAGAGGGTCTCTGCGGTAAGCCCGTCAAAATGGCAGCTTCTGCCAAAGTTAAATCTTTTGCCTCCTTACTAAAATAGGCCTGCGCCGCCGCCTCAATTCCCCAGGCAGTACCACCGTAAGGCACCTCATTTAAGTAAATCTGCAAAATCTCGTCTTTGGTGTATTTTCTCTCTACCTGAATTGACAGAAGAAATTCTTTTATTTTTCTGGTTAGTGTTCGCTCCGGGGTAAGTAAAGTATTTTTGACCACCTGCTGCGTAATCGTCGAACCCCCTTCCAGTTTTTGAAATACTACAATGTTCAAAAGAGATCTGCCTATCCCTACAGCTGAAAATCCCTGATGTTTGTAAAAATTTTTGTCCTCAATGGCAATAGTCGCTTGTTTCACATAATCAGGCAGTTGACTCCAATTAACCAAAGCCCTGTTTTTATCACCGTAAATATCATAGAGCAGCTTGCCGTTCCTGTCGTAAATTTTTGTCGAGAGTGAAGAGTCGCGAGCAGTTAGTTTATAAGGCGAAGGCAAGTCACGGGCAAACACCAAAAAAGAAAAAAGGGTAAAAAGTATCAGAAGAACCAAAGAAAAGAAAACAACAGTCGAAAAAAGACCAAAAAAGCGAATCCAAAAACGCCTCCTGTTAAAAGAAGACTTCGCCAAAAATGGGTGATTTATCTGCTGGCGAGCCGAAAGTCTTGTCAGGCGTGAAGTAAATCTTCTTGCTCCGAGCCGATTAACCGGAAACCTCATTGAAAACCTACCGCATATTATCTCAAACTGTTTTAACAATGACAAACCACCAAAACTTGATAGAAAATAACACCGCGGGTGTCAACGTAATTCACCCCAAGGGTGGATTAGCTTTACACCTGCGGATTTGTTGCTAGAAGACTTAAAAAGGGCTAAGATTCAAGTATGGATAAAATTGATGAACTTTTGAAAAGGGGAGTGGACAAGATTTATCCGTCTAAAGAAGCACTGGAGAAGGTTTTACGTTCTGGGAAGAAAATCAAAATTTACATCGGCGCCGACCCAACGGCACCGCAACTTCATCTTGGTCACGCAACAAACTTTCTAATCTTAAAAAAACTGCAAGATCTAGGGCACAAAATTATTATCCTTATTGGAGACTTCACCGGCATGATTGGTGATCCTACAGATAAGTTAGCAGCAAGAAGACCCCTAGCCAAGGAGCAAGTTTTAGAAAACGCCAAAACTTACAAAGATCAACTTTCAAAAATATTGCGGTTTAGCAAAGAGAATCCGGCAGAGATAAAGTTTAACAGTACCTGGCTCTCAACCCTCACACTGGAAGATTTTATTCGCCTAATGGCTAAAGTAACTTTCCAGCAACTTATTGAACGGGATATGTTCCAAAAGCGCTTAACCGAAGGTAAAACGATTGGTCTTCATGAACTGATCTATCCATTACTCCAAGGCTATGACTCAGTCGCAATGGATGTCGACGCGGAGATTGGCGGTACCGACCAAACTTTCAATATGCTCATGGGAAGAACTCTAATGAAAGAGTTAAAAGGCAAAGAGAAGTTCGTCATCACCACCGAGCTTCTTGTCAATCCCAAAAATGGCCAGAAACTAATGAGCAAAAGTGAGGAAAATTACGTTGGCCTAAATGACAACGCAGCTGAAATGTTTGCCAAAATTATGGCCCTACCCGACGAAACCATTGAACCAATCTTCAGATTATGCACCACAGTCCCCATTCGGAAAGCCGAAGAAATCAAGTCCCGTCTAGAGTCCGGGGAGAATCCGATGGTTTTGAAAAAAGAACTCGCGTTTCAAATTGTTTCTGAATTACACAGTCCTGAAGCTGCCCAAAAAGCCCAAAACGAATTTGAAAGAGTATTCCAAAAAAGGGAAATACCAGAAGAAACAGCATCGATCAAAATCGCCAAGACGAGAATCAATGTTGTAGATTTCTTAGTAGAAAATAATCTCTCATCGAGTCGTTCGCAAGCCAAAAGATTGCTCGACCAGGGCGCGATCGAAATTGACGGGGAAATCCTCAAAGAAAACGGGGTTGAATTTAAAGAAGGACAAGTGGTAAAAATAGGTAAGAAGAGATTTGTTAAAGTGATGCTTGCGTCATCTTGAGCGGAGCGAAGGATCTCAAACGACAATAGGAAATTCCTCAACAATGAAATTATTCAAACGTTCCTACCTCAAAAAAATCTGGATCGCAATTATTGTTCTTGCAGGACTCGGTTTTATCGTTGGCCAGTTCACTCTTTACCTCTTCTACGGACTCCGCTAAAAACCTTTCGGCCTCCCTTCGACAAAACTCATGGCAGGCACTCAGGGCGGGCAATTGACATTTGAGATCTAACAATTGAAAATTAGCTTGACTTTTCACCTTGACCCGCTTCGCTCGCGAAGCGAGGCGAGCTTTCGACTTTGACTAATACATGGACGCAGATACGCCGATTTCCCAACTTCCCGGCATTGGCAAATATTATTTTTACAAACTCAAAAGACTGGAAATAAAAACCGTTGAGGATCTTATCTACCACCTCCCGTTCCGCTACGACGACTTCGCAAAAATCGAAAAGATCCAGAGTGTCACTCCCGGCCAGAAACTTTCTATCGTGGGCATCGTCTGGCAAATCACAAATATCAGAGCAAGATCCGGAAAATTTATCACCCGTGCAACGGTAGCAGATGAGTCTGGCACAATCGAAGTTATCTGGTTTAACCAGCCATTTTTAACCAAAAATATCAAAGCCGGTATGCAAATTTCCTTGGCGGGCAAGGCTGACTTACAAGGATCACGAGTTATTCTTGTTTCTCCAACATACGAAATATTAAGACGACGGCTTGGCACCCCCGGGGTGGAAAGCAATATACACCCCGGGGGTGCCTTAGTCCATACAGCCCGTCTAGTCCCTGTTTATCCGGAAACCGAAGGCATTACTTCCAGATGGTTAAGAGCCAAAATCGCTTCAGTCTTGCCGGAATATCTCCGGTCCCAAAAGGATTTTATCCCATATGAAATTCTCGAAAAACAAAAATTTATCAAACTTGATAAAGCTCTCCATGACATTCATTTTCCTAATAATTTTGACGAGGTGGAGAAAGCTACCAAAAGGCTTTCATTCGATGAGCTTTTTTTAATCCAATTAACTACCATCTTAAGAAAACAAGACTGGCAAAAGAAAAGAAAGGCACCGGCAATGAAACTCGATAAAGAAAAAATCTCGCAGTTTGTTGAAAGTCTACCCTTCAAGCTAACGGCTGCCCAAAAAAAGGCAGCTCGCCAGATTCTTTTTGATCTAAAAAAAACAACTCCCCAAAACCGTCTCCTGGAAGGAGATGTCGGTTCAGGCAAAACCGTAGTTGCGGCAATCGCCGCCTATGTTGCTTATTTAAATGGCTTTGACACTCTACTTGCTGCTCCCACCGAAATTCTTGCCTTTCAGCACCACCAGACACTTACAGAGATTTTATCATCCTGGGCTGTTAAAATTGGAATTTGGACCGGCAGTAAAAAAAGCGCAGGCAATATCACTTGCGGTACTCATGCCCTTCTTTCAACTTTTAAGCAACAAAGACCGATCGGCTTGGTTATTGTTGACGAACAGCACCGCTTCGGAGTAGCACAACGGGCCAAACTCTTTTTAAGACACAACTTGAGGCTCACTCCGCATTTACTAACAATGACCGCGACCCCCATACCCAGAACTCTAGCTTTAACCTTGTATGGAGATCTCGATCTTTCGATTCTTGACGAAATGCCTCAAGGTCGCCAAAAAATTGCCACTTTTGTAGTTCCTAATCTCAAAAGGAACAACGCTTATAAATTCATCGAAAAGCAAGTTTTTGAAGGCCGCCAAGCATTTATCATTACTCCATTTATCGAACCCTCAGAAACTATGATTACAGTTAAAGCGGCAAAAGTTGAATTCGGCAAACTTAAAGACAAATTTTCTAAAAATATCAGCCTCGGCCTTCTTCACGGCAGGCTCAAGTCAAAAGAAAAAGAGGAGATAATCAGTAAGTTTAGAAAAAACAAGATCCACATATTGGTAACAACTCCGGTTGTCGAAGTTGGCATCGACATTCCGAATGCTACGGTGATGATGATCGAATCAGCAGAACGCTTCGGGCTTGCCCAACTCCACCAACTTCGCGGTAGAGTTGGCAGAGGAAAACACAAGTCATACTGCCTTCTTTTCACCGATTCAAGGTCTCCTGGCTCATATAAGCGCCTCAAAAGTATGGAAAAAATTTACGTTGGCGCGGAACTAGCCGAAATAGATCTAAAGATGCGCGGCCCGGGCGAAATCTTTGGCCTCAAACAATCGGGTTTTATCAACCTTAAGATAGCCAATCTTTCGGATCATCAAATGATAGCCAGGGCTCAAGAAGAAGCCAAAAGAATCATCGAAATCGACCCAATTCTTAAATCATTCCCGATATTAAAACAAAAAATCTCCAAACTTTCCTCCGCCTTCGCCCAACCGAATTAGTCGGGTTGACGATTAAAAACGATGGTTATATAATCGCAAGAACGTACCAGGACAAGGAATCGAACCAGCCTCGGTCAGGTATCCTATCTAACCGAGCCCGGCTGTTTTGGCTCCTTGGCCCACAATTAGTTCATAGTTCACAGTTTATGGTTTCTAGTTTATACTAGAACTTAAGAACCTGATTTCTTTCAGATGACACCGCTTCCTAAGAAAAAACATGCCAAAAAAAGAACCCGTACCCGAAAAGCGGCTATTTCTTTGCGTCTGCCACAATTGATAACCTGCCCACGATGCCAGAACCTAAGATTCCCGCATCGAGCCTGTACTAATTGTGGATTTTATAAAAATTCAGGTGTCACAAGTCAAAGATCAGGAAACTGACTATGAAAAAGAGAAGTGATCCAAGGCATAAGATGCGCATTCTTACTTTCAAAACCCTATTTGAGCTGAATTTTAGACCAAACGCTAAGCTTCCCGAAAGTTCCATGTCTGCCCAGGTAATTTCCAAAAAAAAAGAAATTGACGGACTTATTATTAAAAACGCCAAGAGTTGGCCGATTGATCAAATCAATCCGGTTGACCTTAGCACTTTAAGGCTAGCTATCTGGGAACTTTTATTTAAAGAAAAAAAGGAACCATACAAAGTAATCATCGACGAAGCCGTCGAAATTGCCAAAGAATATGGTACAGAAACCTCAGGCAGCTTTGTCAATGGCGTTTTGGGATCAATAATAAAGTCAAGAGTCAAAGCCAGGAGTCATAATTACCTGGCTTTACACTTTTCACTTTGACCCTTCGATTTACTCAGGGTCATCCCTTCGGGTCTGAGCTCCTCGAGTTACTCGAATCTGAGTGACGATCTCGGAATCGAAGATCTGAGCCTCGGAGTCGAAGACCTCAGGGTTGAAGACCTTGGCGAAGGATTGACCTTGACTATCAATTTTATGACAGACTTTTTAGAAGACATCAAAGAACTTATTGTCAAACAATTTGCTATTCCCGCCCAGAATATAGACGAGGACTCACATCTGGAGAAAGACCTTGGCATCGCAGACCTTGAGATGGAAGATTTCATCACAACAATTGAGAATAAATATGAAATTAAAATCCCCCAAGACAAAATCCCCCCATTTAAAAAAGTTTCGGATATAGTTTCATTCCTTTACGAAAATGTCGACATCTCAAGCTGATATCACCAATATTCAAGAACTCATAAATTTAAATTTCAGAAACGAAAAACTCTTAAAAAATGCCTTTATCCACCGATCTTATTTAAATGAGCATAAGGAGTTTAAAGGCGCCAGCAATGAACGTCTCGAATTTTTGGGAGATGCTGTTCTTTCGCTTGCCGTTTCCAAGTTCCTCTATGAAAAGTTCCAAAAAAGTCCGGAGGGTCAACTGACTCAACAAAGAAGCGCCCTGGTCAGAACCGAGACTTTGGCTAAAGTGGCCCGCACGCTCTCTCTGGGCAAATATTTATACCTTTCCAGGGGCGAGGAAGAATCTGGAGGCAGAAATAACCGCTCAATTCTGGCAAACACTTTTGAAGCGTTAGTCGGTGCAATTTATCTGGATCTTGGATTTGACCAAGCTCAAAATTTTCTAGAGCAGACAATTTTAAAAAAATGGAGAATTTTGGCAAAAACCGCAGTTGTTGACAACAAATCAAAACTTCAGGAAATAGTTCAGCGAAAATATCACGAGTCTCCAACTTATAAACTAATTAAAAGTTGGGGTCCCGATCATGCCCGGCAATTTCAAGTAGGCGTCCTTCTGGAAAATTCTCTCCTGGGACTGGGAGAGGGACCAAATAAGCAAATAGCGGCTCAGAATGCTGCCAGAAACGCCATCGCCAAAATAAAAACTACTGATAGGCTTGAACTTCCTACTCAAAGTCTGAGATAATTGCCAAAGTGAAATTTGAAATTTAAAATTGAAGGAAATGTCAGTCAAAATTAGACTTAGCAAAACCGGCAAGAAACACCAAATCTCTTTCCGCATCGCGGCCTTCGACACCAAAAGGAAAAGAGACGGCAAATTTTTGGAAATTTTAGGATATTATTATCCACATGGAAAAACACCGCTGCTAAAAATAAGTCAAGAACGATTTAATTTCTGGCTTTCACACGGTGCCAAACCAACTGAGGCAGTAACCAAGCTTTTAAATCAGACGCAAAACGACAAACGACTAAAGCAATAAATTAATCTTTAGACAAATTACCATGGAAGATCTCATAAAAACCCTCATCGAACCGTTGGTCACCGACATTAAGAAAGTCAAGATCGAAAAAGCCCAAGAAGCTGAAAGCATCAGGTTCACCGTCTTTATCCCTAAAGAGGATATCGCCAAGGTTATCGGCAAAGAAGGCAAAATGATCAAATCTATAAAAAATCTCCTCAAAATTCGGGCCATCAAAGAAAACATTTTTGCTACCTTAGAGGTACAGGAAATCTAATTCGGGTGGTACTTTCGATAATATGATCTTCCATGTCCTCACTTTATTCCCCGAAATTTTTGAGGGAGTTTTTAACTCAAGCATCCTCAAAAGAGCAATCCAGAAAAACCTTCTTAAAATTAACATTATTAATATCCGTGATTTCGCCCAAAATTCCCATAAAACAGTTGACGATAAGCCGTATGGAGGGGGCAGGGGAATGATTTTAAAAGTTGATGTAGTAGAAAGGGCCCTCGAGTCAATATCTGCCAGCGCCGAGCACACCATTCTTCTTGCTCCGTCCGGTAAAAAATATGACCAGAAAAAGGCCTCCGAGCTCTCCGCAAAAAACTCAGTAGCACTGACTTGCGGCCACTATGAAGGCGTAGACGCCCGTGTAGAACATTTTGTAGATGAAGTGATCTCGCTCGGCGACTTTGTTTTAACTGGAGGAGAAATTGCTGCCATGGCCATTATTGACTCAGTCGCTCGCCTCGTCCACGGAGTAATTAAAAAGGAGTCATTACTTTCCGAATCTTTCTCACCAGCTACCAGTTTATTAGAATATCCTCACTTCACACGCCCCGAAGAATTTAGAGGCCTAAAAGTGCCTAAAGTTCTTTTATCTGGTAATCATGCCAAAATCGCCAAATGGCGCCAAGAACAAGCCATCAAAAGAACCCAAAAATTAAGACCGGACCTCATATTGAAATAGGAAATAGAACTAAGGTAGCGTTTCTCGACCTTTTTAGAATGGAGCAAAAAGGTCTAACCTGCCAAGCGGTACCACCGGAACTGCAGCTGAAGGAACACCGACACTTTCTTCCGTAGTTTTAATCTGCCTTAAAGTCTCTGTTTCCTGGGGAGTCAACTCGCTAATTGGCGACTCGATTGAAGCAAGCTCTTTGGGCAAAGGTTGCCAGTAAGCATCGATCGTCAGTGAAATCCTCAGTTGTGATGACTGTCCGCTGGAACTGGAGGAAGAAACTGCCAAATCTCGAATAGCCACAACGCGGGGGAGTGAAAGAAGAAGATTTATAAATTGCAAATAAGATTTATAATCACCCGCCAGAGAAATCTTAATCTGAATCTTAGGAATCCCAGCATCAAAAGAAGAGCCTCCGCCCGGCTGTTGGCTGACGGGCGCACTCGTCCCTTTCGTAGCAATGTTTGCCTGACCTTCACCTATTGTCCCGGGAGCCGTCTCTAGTCTTGAAAGCAGCACTCCGGACGAACGGGCGGCATTTTCAACTTGGGTCACTAAAGAAAAAACCTCTTTGTCGCTAGGCAAAAGACTCTCGGCACCCGATAGTTTCATTTCAAGATCCTCTTTATTCAAATTAGCCAAATCCTGCGCCTTTTGATTAAGGCTTGCGGCACGAGTCGCCAATTCACGGTTTACTTCCCGCAGATTCAATACCTGGGTAAATTTAGGCCAGGCTATGAGAAAAAAGATAACCAGAGAAATACCGATTGCCCCGGCCGGTGCGACAAAATTCGCCATTCGCAAAAAACCCCCGCCGATTCCGATCTTAGGTATGGACAAAGTAGGCAAATTCATTTTGTGACTGCCAGTTGACCTGAGATAGCAAAAGAAAAAACTCCGTTTTCATCAGAATTTAGAGAATCAATATTAACACTAGAAATAATCTGGGACCCGGAAGCCGAAGTCAGTGAAGAAACCAAACCTGCCATTTCCGCGGAAGTTTTTGCCTTACCGGAAATTATCACTTTATCCGAAGTAAATCTCATGTCTGTAAAATATACCCCTGCCGGAACAAGACCGGACAACTGTCCAAAAATGTTTGCGAAATTAACCCTGGCTGTTAAAATCTTGTATCCTGCGGAAACTTTCCCCTTGATAACAACAATTAACTCCTCTGTTGCTTTCAATGAATTTATCTCATTGGAAGACGCCTCTATTTTAGTAATCAGATTCGACCTTTGAGAAGCGAACGAAGTAAAAAGGCCTAAAGTTATCAAAGTAAAAACGGCTGTGAAAACCAAGAGAACTATAGAAACTATAGTCAGTCGTTTGCGCAAGACTTCCAGATTCTCCGCTTCCTTTTCCGCGACTGGTAATAAATTTATGTCAGCCATATGAATATAAGGTCAAACTTCACACTTTTCACTTTGAGTTTGACTATCTAAACTCAGCGTATCAGACTTTACGACCTGAGAGCAAGGCCGGTTGCCACGGCATAGACGCTACCTTGCCCGGGAACTTTTAAAATTAAACCTTCTTTTGAAAAATCAGCCCAAGGATCACCCATGTTAACTTCAATGCTGGTTCGCTCTGCCAGAAATTCTGAGAACCCGGGCAAATATGCACCGCCGCCGCAAACAACAATGCGTGCAACTTGCGATTTTTGAAAGTAAGTATGAGTAAATTCAATAGCTTTCAAAATCTCAGAAATTAAAATATCCATAATTGGTTTAAGTACCGCGGCCACTTTACCGGAAAGCTTGTCCTCCAAAATCCCGTAAGTTTGCTTATATTCCTCTGCCTGTTTTACCGGCAAGTTAAACTCAGCCATTATTGACTTCGTTAAGCTTAATCCGCCTGTAGCTATCGATCTTGTAAAAAGAACGTTGCCGTCGCTGGCGACCACAAGCTCAGTCGAAACCGCCCCCATCGAAACAATGATGGTTGCCGGATCGCCGGGCCGGGTTAAGGCTCGGGTCAAAGCAGCTGATTCTGTTTCTAAGGCTTGTGGCCTAAGTTTTGCATTCCTCACAACATTTAAATATTTCTCTATAACTCTTTTGGGGACTGCTACCAAAAGGACATTCAATTTACCTCCGGCAGACCCCTCCGGCCGTGAAACTATTTTGTATTGCAAATTCACATCGGTTATCGGCAGCGGAATATACTGCTCAGCTTCCCAGTGGATGGCGGCAAATAGCTCTTTATCTGTCAAATTAGGCAGCTCAATCAGTCTGGAAACTACTTGCGACTCAATTAAAGAAACTGCGCATTTATCAAGATTTATTTTTGCACGATCTAAACAATCAATAATCGCATCGGAAATCTTTGCCAAATCAACGGGGGACTCCGATTGAATCCCCCCTATGGGTGTCGGGACGGCCGCACAATTAGTCAGTATCTTTTTGCCGCGAGAAACATCTGTCTGGACGACTTTAATAAAAGATCTTCCAATATCAAGACCAAACAAATTAGAAGCCATAAATCCTTTTAAAACAATCTAAAAAATTTATGCCTGGAATTTACATCAGAGGAGCGCCATTGGCATGAACGAAGTATGCCAAGGCGACCTGCTGATATAAAAGATCTTCCAATATCAAGACCAAAAATTTGGGCAGCCATAATTAAATTTATTGTGGTGTAGCCGAAGGACTCGCTTGGAAAGCGGAACCACTCGCTTGATTCACATTCGGAGAAATGCTGGCAACTGGTTTCTTTTTAACTGCTTCCTGGACTGCTTTAGTATCAAGTGATCTGGAATTTTGCGAAGCCCCTGATGGTTCTTTTGTACTGACAGTTAAAACTTTAAGCAAGATAGCCGGGATAATAATTGCCGAAAGTCCTATTATCGAAAGAATTAACTTTGTACGTTTACTCATAATTTACTTTACACTTTGACTTACTTTTCGATTCCCTGCTCGGAAAACAAAACATAGTCAAAAACGGCGGGCAAAGCAGGCAGTGCGGTCCGTGTTATTTGAACCTTTCTGGTTACCCCAAGCGGCGTTGTCGCTGTCGATGTCACGTCATAAGTCTGCACAGGCAAGGTACCGTCCACGCTGGTCACCTGAACTGTCGCTTTCGTCCAAAACGGCCTGATTCTTAAAAACAATGCACCTGCCTGTCTTGTAATAGTAGCTTGACATAAAAAGGCTCCCGATCCGGTACAACTTCCGGCTGTGAAACCGGTTTCATCTCTGCCGGAAACTCCCGCGGAAAAGGCAGATCTTACCTGATTGTAATTAGGGGAAGTTCCATAAACTTGGGTTACCTCAATTGAGGCCGGGTTGGGATCCTCAAGAACATCACCTTTCTTCCCCCATTCTATTCTAATCTGGGTTCCGGGAGTACATGGTGAAACACAGGTAAGATCGACTTGGCCGACGGTTCCTTCTTCAATTGTCGCCTTATATGTATTATTTGCGGCTACATTAACAGTAGCAGTAATATCACCGACTGGAACTGAAATATTTGTACCTACAGGAACAGTCGAAAGTCGTGACAAGACATTCTCAATACCGCCTTCCGCAGCCGAAAATGCCCTTTGAGATTGTTCTGTCTGGACGGAAGTCCTCAAATTCGTAATATTCCTGGAGGCAACAGAAAGCCCCACCGCCAAAGCAACCACAACAACCAGAAGAACCAGCACTAAAATCTGTCCACGTTTCCTTTTCATTCCTAACTCCAGTTTAGGTTTGTCAATTGTCAGATGTCAAATGTCATCCCTCGACTTCGCTCAGGTCTTCGACCCTGAGGCTCAGACCCGAAGGGATGACCCTGAGTTTATCGAAGGGTCAATTGTCAATTAATATTTTCTCAACGAAATTGTCGTCTCAAACTTAGCGTTCGCCAAAAAATCAGCTCTCGATGGAGCCTTTATACCTTGATTGACGACAAAACTGACATTAACCAAAGCCGGCGAAAGAGAACCTGAGGTACTTGGAGTCGCCTTAAAACTACAGCTTTGGATATCTACTCCGGAAACCGTGTCTGAATTCGTAAGTGTAGTATAACTGGAATCGGAAGGATTATTAGACGTTGAAACTACCACGCCCATCCATCCGTTTAGAGAACCGGTGGAGGCAAAACACTTTATGTGTAAAGGATTTTCATTTGGCCTGATAAGTTTAATATACTTATCTGAAACCGCAGCGTCTGCGCAAGAAGTTGAATTCCCGCTTTGATTGAGGCAGTTAACATCAGTAGCGTTTCTTATCTGCCGTTCAAGCGAATCTAAAATTGCCTGACCGTTTTGTTTTACCTCCGCGGTCACATTGGCCTGATTTGTCCCGCGGAGGATTGATGTCAAAAACAAAAGTGTCGAGCCCACTCCGATAACCAAAATTCCTAAAACAACCAACAGTTCAATGAGAGTAAAACCTTTTGACAGATTGACACCTCGAGGCTTTGTGTTAATTGTTAATTTTGTTAATTGGTCAAATGTCCGCGAAGCGTAGGGCATCTAATTCTACTTTACACCGTCTGCGCGTAATCGATCAAATGTCCATACTTCATAATTCATACTTCCATATTACGGGGTCGGACAAGGTGAACCCGGTACAATCACACCCAGACACCAGGCTGTCAAAAATGTTTGGCTGGAAACAGACTGATTCCCGCCGGAATCGACCCAAGAAACAATAACCGTGATTGATCTTTCATTGGCGGTTGTAGATGCCAAGGTAATTTTGCGTCTAAATTCAACATTTTCTAAAGTTATTGGCTCTCCGGTGGCATTTGGGCCGGAACATGTATTAAAACTCCAATTACTCGGGTCTGAATTTGATGTATCAAGCGTAAAACAAATCCCACTACCGGGAATTGCGCTAAAGCCTTTTCGATCTCTATAAACTCTTATTTGTTCAAGATTTTGCTGAATCAACTTAGAAGCTTGTGTATTATTTTTTGCCGATCTGGATGTTCTCTGCGTAACCAGGCTTACTGTAACCAAAGAAACGGCCAAGGCAACCACCAGGGTTGTTGCCACAATTACCTCAATTAAAGACTGCCCGCCCAATAGAATTGAAAATTTATTATGGTTTACTCTCATTAGTTTCTCCGGAAGGCTGAATAATGACCTTATATACACCCGGGACTTGCTGGGATGAAAGCTCAACCGACACCGAATCTTGAGGAATAGATCCGGTCAACTTACTCTGGTCAAGATCACCGTTGACATTCAAAAATTGCCCTGACGGAGGAGTAAACGCGGTATTCCAAAAAGTTGCGCTTTGGGTCAGAGGTTGAAACAAAATGTTGACACTGGTCTTTGTAAAAACGCCGTATTTTATAGCGCTTATGGTCACGCCTCGAGGTAACAAAACGGTTTTTGTGTCAAAAGATTGCTCCGTACCCGAAACATTACAATCTCTGGAAATTGTGTATTTGTCGTTAGAACCAAGACCTGCGTCAAGTATCACGTACCAACCCACCAATAAAATTGCCGGATTGGGACTGGTTGGATTACAAGTTCCACCAACCACGCCTTTGTTACCGGACAGAGCATTGTTTTGAACAAGTCTTAGATCATTTTTGAGCTGTAAGGCTGCATTCTTAAGTCGCTGATTACGTTCAAAATTTAAAAAGGATGCGGTAATAACAGACGCAGTAATGCCGAAGATGGAAATAACAATCAGGAGCTCAATCAAACTAAAACCCAGTTTTAGTTTGAAGTGATAAGTGATAAGTGATAAGTGATAAGTTTTTACTAAATTTCTGCTTGTTGCTTGTTGCTTATCGCTTTTTACTTTAAGGAAGGGCATTAGCTTAATATAGCATTTTCAGATCATTTCGTCCCCACCCGAACCTCATCAGTTACTAACCTTGACCCTCAAAAGCGGACTTTTTCCGAAGTTTTCGAAAATTAAAGTATCGAAAGATACAAGGCAATCAACTCTCGGCCCCAAAAAAGGGAAAGCAAAAAACCGCAGACCAAAAATGGGCCAAAGGGAATAGTCTGACCAAACCTTTTTTTACCCAAAAACAGAAGCATTATCGCAACGATTGCTCCCAGAGAAAATGCCAAAAAAACAGCCAGAATCATCTCTAAAAAGCCTAAAACCATTCCGATCAAAAAACCCAAAATAACATCCCCCTCACCCATGCCTCGACCCCGCGTTAAAAGGACTATGGCCAGAAAAAAAATCCCTGCGCCAAAAGCCGCGAAAACATGCTCCACAAAAAGGTCGGAACGCAAAAAAAAGTAATTATAAAAAAGTGAAACAAAAGAGGCCAAAAAAACCAAAGATGTCGGAATAAGCGAGAACTTTACATCAACTGTTGCCACTACCACTAAAACGGACACCAGAAAAAGATAAAGGAGAAATTTCGTAATTTCAAATGGATTATTGACGGAAAGCGCGTAAAAAGAAAGCACAAATAAGCCTCCCGTCACGGCCTCAACTGCCGGATACTGCCAGGATATCGGTCGCCGGCAATAACGACAACGAGCACCAAGGCCGACAAAACTAACTACCGGTATAAGATCTATCGATGAAAGAGTAGCCTTGCAGTGATCACAATAAGATCTGCCCAAAATCGTCTCGCGGCGTATTGTCCGATCAATAACTACGTTTAGAAAACTGCCAACCGCCGTACCGATAATGAAAATTACCAAAAGCCAAAAGAACATTTACTTAATTAATATACTATACTATATTGCTTTGTTATGATTAGTGCTCCAGCCAAATCGTGGCCATTGATAGTAATCACCTTTGTCATTTTCATTTTTTTTATAAAACTTTTCATTCCTCACCAAGCGATTTTCGTAACACCAGATTATGGCCGGAGCGACGCTTGGCATCTATCAATTGCCAATAAATATTACTACGCCCAAGAACTCAAAAAAAACCGCCTGCCAATTTGGAATCCCGCCGTCGGCACCGGCTTTCCAACTTTGGCCGAAGGCCAGACGGGCATCTTTTTCATACCCAATCTGATCCTGTTTCGATCATTACCTTTTGTTTTGGCCTACAATTTGAATTTAGTTCTGGCTTTCATTTTGGCCGCTTTCGGCGTCTATTTATTTTGCAGGTCACTTAATTTAAATAAATTTGCCTCCCTATATGGAGGCATTATTTTTGCTCTTGGTGGTTTTTTTATGGTCCACATTCCACACCTTCATCTCATCCAGACCGCCGCCATGCTTCCGTGGCTTTTCTGGGCCGCGAATGAATTTTTAAATAACCAAAAAGTCCGCTATCTGCTTTTCTTAAGCCTCATCCTCTCGCAACAAATTTTCGCCGGATTTCCGCAAATAACAGCTTACGGTCTTTTTTCTTTATCAATTTATGTAATTCTGCAGAACTTTTTTAAAAACAAAAAAGGACTCAAGTCGTTCATGATAATTAACTTGTCAATCATCCTCGGACTTTTAATCGCAACTATTCAAATAGCACCAACTTACGAACTTCTCAAAGTTTCAAACCGCCACAATGACCCCCAATTAATCCTAAACCAGTTTCCTTACAAAGTGAAAAATCTTCTGCAGTTTTTAAATCCTTCTATTCTTGGATCTCCAAAAGACGGAACATATCCGAGGTGGGTTCCGGGTCAATGGGGAATATACTGGGAAAGTATTGCCTACATAGGAATCATTCCCCTCGCGCTATCGGCAGCGTCGACAGTTTTACTTTATTTTAAAAAAACCAGGGATAAAAAACCGATTGTCATTTTTGCCTCTCTGGCGACTTTAAGCATTTTATTATCCCTGGGATCATCCGCGCCTTTTCACCCATTGTTCTCTTTTCCACCCTTCTCGATCTTTAGAGTTCCTTCTCGTTTCTTGATAATCACTCAATTCTCGCTATGCGTACTCGCAGCAATTTATATCAACAAAATAACAAGGAGGCGTTTTTTGTATTTTTTGGTTTTGATTATCTCAATCGCGAATCTCTTTTTTGTATTTAAAAATTACAATCCTGTCGGCCGAGCTCCAGACTGGTTCGCAAGTCCTGAAACTGCAAAATACCTAAAAAGTCAAAATCCGGGGCGTATCTATACATTCGGCCAATTCACAAAATGGACCGAGCACTTTCTTTCCAGAGGATGGAAAGACCCCGGCTATTATTATTTTGCCAGAAACAGCCTTGACCAGAACTCCAATCTGATTTTTAATCTCTCGCAGGTTTTAAGTTACGAAAGCCTGCCAACACAGCGTTCATCAATTTTTGCTGCTTCAATATCCTCCGCCTTTAAAAGGGAAGACTCTGGTTATTCGGCCACAGCAAATCTGGCAAATTTTCTGGCCGCTGCCGGCGTGAGCCACGTGATCTCGACGGAAAACATAGAAAGCGGCGATTTTCGAAAAGTTTTTGAAACGGCAGAAACAGAGAATACTTCATTCAAAATTTACAAATTGGCAAAAGATCCCTCACGCCTCTTCGTAACAGATCAGCTAAAAACTGCAAAAACCGTTCCGCAAATTACAAAAACCATAGAGAATAGAGAATTTGATCCGAAAAATCAGGCAATCGTCGAAATGGATTCCAATCCTCCCGTTCTCAAACTTAGAAGTTGGCAAGCAAAAATAGTCGAAGAAACTCCTACAAAAGTTAAAATCGCCGCCAGGCTTGACGGCAATGGTTTCCTGATCCTTTCGGATAGTTTTTCCCCGGGCTGGTCAGCCAAAGTCAACGGCGCAAAAGCAAAGATTTATCCTGCAAACATAAACAGCCGGGCAGTTTTTTTAGACAATGGAGAAAACAAAATAATTTTTGAGTATAAGCCGAAAAGTCTTTATTACTTTTTACCAATCTCAATCATCTCGCTGGCTCTAACGCTAGTTTCTATATTTAAATTTTCAAAAGCAAAAATTATTTAAAAGTAGGCTCGAGTTTTCTTTGTTGCTCATCCAAAAGCATTTGATATCTTGCAGCTGCTGCTTCATCCAAATCGCAGTCTTTGGCAATTTTGACAAGTTGATTTAAGACATATTGATTCCGTTCGTTAATCGAATTTGCCCTGACAAAATTATTCTTTGCGCTCGTACAGTCACCTTTCTCCAGAAAAACTCGAGCCTTGCCTATGTAATAATCCTCGCTTTCGCCAATAATGGTGTTAGCAATAAAATAAAACTTCAACGCATCATCATAATATTTCTTGGAAAGTAATTCATCGCCGATTTTTTTGTAGGATTCAAAGTAAAGAGCCTTAATATGCTCACCGATAAAATTTCTATAGCCGACAGCCAGAGCGCCATCAGTAAACTTTAACCTGGGAAATATCGAGGCGACTGAATCAAAAATTATTCTCCCGTCCTCGATTTCATCTTTTTTAAAAAGTTCTGTCAAAAGCCCCGTTGTCGCCCATGATCCGTCTTCTATTTGCGGGACATAACCCCGGGCATAAATTTTAAAACGGGCTTTATTTGCGTTTATAAGTTCTTGCATAAAAGTAGCACTATCAAGTTGCCTGTCTTCAAAAAATTTCTCCGGGAAAGTTAAGTCCGGGTATGCTTCGACAAGTGAGAGACGATATTCTAAATATCTCAAAGACCCGCCCTTTACTAATTTACGGTTTTGATAAATAGGATTCGTATAGTAGACGTATTGAGTGTTGAAAACGAGGGTATCGTCATAAACAAAAATTATCGAATTAGGCTCTGACGATTCCAAAGTATCTCGCCCCAAAAGATCACCCAAGTAAAACTTTGATAAATCGCTTTTTGGCCAATTGATCAAAAACAATGTCAGCGGAAAAATTAAAAATGATAATTTAATAGTTAAATCAAGAGTTTCTATCCTAAAAACCCAGGCTTTTTTCAAAAGATTTAGGCTTTTAAAAAATTTCAGTAATCCCAGGCGTACCGCTGCAAAACCGAACCCTAAAAATATTGCCGTTAAAAAATAGCTAACTAGTAGAAAACGTTCCCAAATTCCTAAAAGAAAGTCTGTTGACAGTGCGAAGCTGGCGTAAGCTGCAAAAAAAGGCCCGGACAAAATCATTCCGGCAAAAAGCATCCAAAACAAAGACCTTTTTTTGATAAAGGCATAGAAAGACCCAAAAATAGCCAAAATTACTCCGAAAACAGTAAAATCATTTTTTACAAAATAAAAATAACTGATAATTTCCCAGGCCCTTTCGGAAAGTCTTGTGCCGATAAAACTCTTGGATGCCAAAAAAGTACCGTAATCGGCTCGGGTCAAAAGCCGCAAAAAGTTCCTCAAATTTTCAGGGTCATTCCAATTTATAGGCGTATGACGGCTTGCCGCATACGGGATAAAAAGATATGGTAAAAAACCGATGGCTGCAAGTATTGCAAGCTTTAAAAAAGATCTCCGGTTTTTGAAAATTTTACTGTCAGTCTTATAAACGAAATAGGCTAGTCCGGGCAAAATCAAAACGGCGGTCTGATGGTGGAAAAAGGCCAGTCCGAAAAAAATAATAGACCAGTACAAAAACTTAATTTTGGGCTTTTTTTGACTGACTGAGTCATTCCACAAAATTAAAAAATAAACGGTTAAAGCAGTCAAGAGAACCAAAAGCTGAAAAACTTCTGTGACATGGGCATATAACCAAAATAGGGGAGTAAAGGCTAAAGTCAATGACGCGGCAAGTGAAAGAATTGCACTGCTTGTCAATTTTTTAACAATCAGAAAAACCACTCCAATAGACATTGCCTGTAATACCGCCGACATTAAATTAGACCGATAACTAACCGTATCCCCAAAAGGCAAATGGGTAAAAATATATCCAATCATTGTGTTTAGGGGATAACCGGGCGGGTGCGCAACCCCGCCAAACCAGTTAGCAAGAGTTATATCACCGGCATCACCACCATAAACTCCATGCGAAATACCCAAAAAATAAATAACGAAAGTAAAAAGCGAAACAAAAAGAAAACTGGTCATTCTCTAAAAATTGACAATTTATATTTAGAAAGAGTATCTAAATCTTTGTGAAGCTGGGTGATGTTAGTAACCCCTCTTAAATCACCAACGCTAACTCGAGGGTAAATTGATCCCCATAGTGCAAGCTTATCGAGCGATGGATCATTCGAAAACAACTGGCCGCGAACATCAGATAAAAAACCATATCTTTCAATTGTAATCTTTGTTCCTTGCGCTGAACTATTAATTGAAAAAGCAGATATTAAGACAATGGTAAAAATTGTAAATATTTTTAACCAATTGAAACTCAGAAAATTTTCTGATTTACTTTTTTGGGAAATATTCAAGTTAAAGTAGATCATCACTACAATCACTACCCAAAATAATTCAACAACTGTTATGTAACGAGAAACTGGCTGAGTCGGTAAACCAAGTCCTAATCGTCCGGCACCCGTAACCACCGAGTTGAAAATAGCATAAAAACCTAAAGCAACACTTGATAAAATCAAAGTATTATTAAATAATTTTCCCCGGATAAATTTCAAAAGCAAATAAGCATAAATTACAAGCCCGAATATTCCCGATGCAATTGCTCTATTTGGGCTAAATATTTCAAGCGGAGATCCCAAAAGCATCAAAACCAATTTCACATAATCAATGGGGTGCTCGAAAACCAAAGTCATGGGAATTGGAGGATTAAAAGCCGGTTTTTGATATTTAAAAAAATAAGAAATGTAAATTAATAAAGATATGACAACCCAAATTGTCAGAAATTTCACCTTTCTTATTTTAGAAATTTTTGGATGTAAAAAAATAATTACAAACCCAATCGGCCAGTAACTCAAACCTCCTGCATAAGAATAAGTCGCAAAAGTACCAAAAACAACCGCAGCACCGACTGCAACCCAGGAAATAATTGGGGACGTTAAAATTAACAAACCCACAAGTATCGAAAAAAGGTTCATAAAAACCAATTTCTGCATTCCCCAAGTCCAGTTTTCAAATTGGCTGAGGGAAAAAACTAAGAAAGATAAAGTAGGTAATATAAATAAAATAGAATATTTTCGAAAATGTTTTACTTCTCGGTTTAAAAAATAAACTAGAGAAAGGAAAATCCCAAAGCCTAAAATCAAATTAAAAGCTATCTCATATTTTAAATTCCAACCTGTAAGCTGCCCGAGGGCTAGGGTCAAAAGATGAGGGAAAACCAGTCGGTGTTCATTGTGCTGTGACCAAAGATCATAAAAGGTAAGTGATCCGGAAAACATCTTTTCAAACAGAGGCACTGAATACCACTCAACCCAGGTAGGTAAATCTACTGAAAACTTCACCAATATGTAAATTAAATAAATTATGGGAAGAATGGCAAAAAGTAAAATAAAAATTTTAGTTAACAAGAATCTATTCATTGTAGAATCCCTAAATTTAATAGAATAGTTTGTCAATTTCAAGTATAAAGTGTTATCTTAAATCACTAACGATTCCGGCAGCATGCAAGTTATCGAAGACATAAAAGAATTGTACATTAATCGTTTTTCAAAAGACGAACGAAAAGAAAGAAATGATATCTGGGAAGTTTTATGTTCAAGTTTTTTCCAACAATACATCGACCCGAAAAACAGTGTACTCGATTTAGGAGCAGGTTACTGTGAATTTATTAACAATATCAAAGCTAAGCGCAAAATTGCGGTAGATCTTAATCCTGAAACCAAAAAGTTTGCCGATCATAATGTCAGAACTTTAATTTGCTCATCCACAAAACTTCCAAAACAGCTGACTGGAAAAATCGACATCGTGTTTGCCAGCAATTTTTTTGAACACTTGCCGACAAAAGAAGATATCGTCAAAACGCTTGCACAAGTTAAAAAAGCACTTGCAAGAAAGGGCAAAATTATAATCATGCATCCCAATATTAGATATTTAGGCGGTTCCTATTGGGACTTTTTAGACCACCAGCTTCCCTTGTCAGAAAAAAGCCTTGTAGAAGCGCTTACTCTTTCTAATTTCAAAATCATAAAAGTTATTCCTAAATTTCTTCCCTATACAATAAAATCTAAAATTCCAAAATATAAATGGTTAATTCGCCTTTATTTAAAATTTAAACTGGCTCATTTTATTCTCGGAAAACAAAGTCTGATTATTGCCCAAAAAATCTAATGCCTTTTAGATTCTTCACCAAACCTTAAAATGGCGGCAAGTAAAATTAATAAGCTAATTAGAAAGTAGTAGTGGATAAATGCTAATTTATTAAAAAAGAAAAATGTAAAAAGAAAAAAAGCAACCGCAAGTACAAACCTTGACCAAATTCTACTTGCTGCCCATATTAAAGAAAAAATTCCGACTACCGTCCAGACAAAATATAAAAATATTTTCGGTATATCTCGTCCCCAAAGAAAATAGAAAAAAGTATTAACTGTAATACTATCGTACCTTGCGGGATAGTTTAAAAAAAATTTTATCGTATCGTGATAAAAATCAGAAAAAGACCATAAGGCAAATGGCAGAATAGAAACCCCAATCAACAAAAGTGCCCGAAGTATCACGGTTTTTTTTAATTTTGTAAAAATCAGAAAAAAGGGGATCAATATCAGCAAGCTCTGTTTCAGGCTCAAGAAAAAAGCCAGTATTATGTAAGAATATAAGTCTTTTGCGCGTACCCTAATCTGTAAGAAAATTAAACCCGCTAAAAAAGCAAAAATTAAGCCGTCAATCCAGGACTGTTCAAGAATAAAGGATCCGGATGGATGATATAAAAACACAAGCGGCAATATAAATTTCAGGGATTTTGCTTTTGATTTCAAAGACTCAATTATTTTGTAAATTATAAAAGCAGTTACCAGGTCGCTGATTATAAAAGCTACTCTGGGGTCGGAAAACAAATAATCAATTGGCGCAAAGACCAAAAGAGTTAACGGAAAATAGGTAAAATAATCAGGAATGACACCGACATATCTTTGAGGATAAAGTTGACTATAGGGGTTTTCCCCGGAAAATAAATATCTCGGGCCTTCTTTTAACATATCAAAAACATCTATCCTTGGAGATGGTGAAGAAATCAGAACCATCACCCTAAGAACAATCGCCAGAATAATCATCGCCAAAAATGACAGTTTTTGTATGTTATTTTTTTTGCCTGAACTTAAAACCAGAAAAAGAGAGAAAATCAAAACAAGAGGAATGGCCAATTTAATAAGATTAAACGCCGGTCCCGGTTCTTGATAAATACCGCCAAACAAAAGGACAAAAAGCAAACTATTAATTATAAATACAAACGGAGCGATTAGCTCAAAGCCGATATTGTCAATGAAAGTTCTCTTTTTCAAAAAAAACGAAAAGCCAAAAAGCATGTAGGTAAAAGCGAGGACTAAAAATGAATGGTATGAATAAAAACCTCGGGATAAACTGTAGCCAAAGATCGAAATCAAGTACAAAACCAACAGAAAAGAAGCACTCTGCATTAAAAAACGGGCAGGAAAAATATTCTTAGGGTATCAGTATAAAACCAAAACAATCAAAATCCAATAGCAAAAGTAGTCTTTTTAAATCCTGGCTCTCTCAAGCCGGCAGACTCGACTTCTTATACAACAACTTATGGCTTATGTTAGATGAAAAAGAGCACAATGGATATCCCGATTGTGCTCTTTAAATTTCAAGGCTTCTCAAACCTCAATTATGGCGTACAGGAACCTTGTGTAATTTCTTTAGCCTTGCCTGTTGTTGATTGCCAACAGAATAGGAAAGTACCAGTACCTGAAGTTGGATCCTCCAGCGTGGCGTAAACTGACGCTTCTGTGGCGCTGCCACTCGTGTTGTAGCAATAACCATCTGCTGTTGGTCCGTTAGGAACTTGCTTAACATCACCGCTACCCGTCAAAGTCGTAAAACCGCCAACGGCAGTTCCGCAACCAGACCCCGTTGTTGGAAAATTCCCTTGTCCTGGAGTTGTGTAATATGCCTGAAGTGCCGTTGCCAACTGTCCAATGTCGCTTTTTCGGGCGGCATCTCTTGCCTGTCTTTGACGCTTTCCAGGATTCACCGCCACTAGAACCGCGGCCGCTAAAATCCCTAAAATTGCAATAACAATAAGAAGCTCGATTAAGGTAAAACCTCTAAATAAGCGGGCTTCTTTTCTCACTGTACTCGAAAATAATTTCTTTCGGGCAGTTACAATCATTAAACTTATCTCACCCCCTTTTCAGGGATAAACTCTAAAAATATTCCCTACTAAAATTAAGTATCGAGTATTTGTTTTACGGTTGTCAAGGGGCAAGGAAACTCCGGCTAAAATCTGCTTTATCAGCTAAAATCAGGAGACAACTTCTCACTTCCAAATCAAAACTGACTCGTTAAATTTAGCCCCGCAGCGGAGCGAGGAGCGCAAGCTTACTTCCTTAAGTTACTAAAATTGAGACGTAAGATTATATATTGGCAAAATAATCGAAATAACCAAAATGCCAACCCCTAAACCCAGAACAACCAAAATCACTGGTTCCAATGCTGTTGTCAGATTACGGATTGAATTTTCGCTTTCTGCTTCGAAATAAACAGAGAGTCGTCCTAAAACCTCGTCCATTTTGCCGGTTTCTTCCCCGACTCTAACCATCTGTCCGATAATCGGCGGGAAATCTGGATTCGCTGTCAATGGCTGATAAAGCGGTGATCCGCGTTCTACCCGCCCGATTGCAAACTCAATCCCTTCACGATATGAAGGACTAGCCAAAATATCGGCAACGACCTTGAGAGCGACGATAATTGGAATCCCGGTACCAATCAAAAGCCCTAGAGTCCTGGTAAATTGCGACAAAATAAGGCCTTTTCTGATTTTTCCCCAAATAGGCAAAATTAAAACAACCCTGGAAAGAAGTTGAGACCCGCGCTCGGTCTTTGCAAAAACTCTAAAAGCGTAAACGAATCCGAAAATCAAAAGAAGCAGTAACCACCAAAAACCGCGCATAAAGTTTGAGACCGCGACCAGAATTTTGGTTGGTAAGGGCAGCTCCGCTCCAATTTCCGTATACAAACTGGTTAATTTCGGAATCACAAAAATCATCATTATGGTAACAACCAAAACCATCACCACCACCACAATTGCCGGATAAATAAAAGCTCCTCGGGTTTTTGCCTTAAACTCTCTTTCTTTTTCTAAAGACTCCGCGAGTTTATTAAGAACCTTATCCAAAACTCCACCGGTTTCTCCGGCCTCAACCAGCTTAATATAAATGACGTCAAAAATCTTAGGGTGGCGGCCAAGTGCCGCAGAAAGGGAGGTTCCTCCCTCGACGTCAGCCACAATTTCTGAAATTACATGGGCGAAGTTTTGATTTTTTGTTTGTTTTTCTAAAATAACTAAAGCATCGGTCAGTGGCAAACCTGCCGAAATCATTGTCGAAAGTTGCCTGGTAAAACCGAGGGTCTCAGATGAAGAAACGCCGGAGCTTGGCAAAAAAGTTCGTATCACAGAACGGCTGGTGTTGCGTTTTCTAATTTCAACAGGAACCAAACCCTGGCCTTGCAGTGTTGTCACCAAAGCCTTTTCGTCAAGGGACTCAACATCGCCTATGAATTTTTTCCCGGTTAAATCTTTGGCAACATAGTGATAAAGAGACATAAAGAGACACTTTGACTAACTACTGTTGTTCCCCACCAACCGATCCAGTTCCTCAGGCCTCATACTGTAAGTCTTGGCAATATCCAAGGATATTCGTCCGGCACGCACTAAATAGGCAAGCGACGCATCCAAAAGAATCATCCCTGCCTCGCCCGATGTTTGAATAATATTATCGATTTGATGGGTTTTACCTTCACGAATTGCCGTCTGAACAGCTCCCGAAGAAAGAAGAATCTCGCAAACCGGAAGCCTGCCCCCGCCGATTGCCGGAACGAGTCTTATGGAAATAATTCCGGCAATTGTCGCAGCCAACTGCAATCGAACCTGCATCTGTTGATTTTCAGGAAAAACATCAATTATTCGGTCAATTGATTGCGCGGCCGAATTCGTGTGCAGTGTCGCAAAAACCAAATGGCCTGTTTCGGCAACCGTAATTGCCGAAGCGATCGTTTCAAAATCACGCATCTCACCGACCAAAACAACATCCGGATCCTCTCTTAGCGCTGAACGTAGTGACATCTCCCAGGAATGAGTGTCCAAATGCATCTCCCTCTGGGAAATCAAGGATTTTCCCTTCGGATAGACATACTCGATAGGATCTTCAATCGTCACAATGTGCACAGCACGCGTTAAATTAATTTCATTAGTCATCGAGGCAATAGTCGTTGACTTTCCATGACCTGTCGGGCCGGTCACTAAAATAAAACCCTGCCTTAACTTTGCAAAATTGTGGCAAATCTTGGGTAAGTTTAATTCCTCTATTGTTTTAATATAAGAGGGGATCAGTCTTAAAGCTGCCGAAAGATATCCTTTCTGAAAATAAGCGTTTACCCGAAAACGGGCTACGTCTCCCAGGGCAAACGAAAGGTCAAGCTCCTTATTGACTATAAGAATCTCTCTTTGCTCGGCCGATAAAAGTTCAAAGACCAAACTTTCCGTTTCCTCGGGCGTCAAAGGTGCGGATGTTATAGGCATCAGTTGTCCGTCAGAGCGCATCATCGGCGGTGATCCGGCAATTAAATGCAAGTCCGAGGCTTCCCTTCTAATAACAATTTCTAAAAATTCCTGTATAGACATTATAAATTTGAAATTTTCAATTTCAAATTGAAAATTATTTTACTCTTCCGCTACTCTCAATACTTCCTCAATCGTTGTTATTCCTTCAATAACCTTCATAAAACCGTCTTGTTTCATCGTAATCATTCCCTCTGAAACTGCCTGATTTTCAACAGCCTGGGATGTTTCATGTGCCAGGATCATCTTGGCAATTTTCTCCGAAACGACCAAAACTTCAAAAATACCGATTCTTCCCAAGTAACCTGTGTTGTTACATTCTTTACAGCCGTGTCCGGCAAAAAATGTTATTTTCCCGTCTTTTTCAAAATTATAGAGTTTCCCCAAACTCTTCTTCATAGATTCCAGAATGTCGCCGGTTACAGTCTTAATACCTTTACAGGTTGGACAAATTTTACGGACGACCCGTTGCCCGACCACACAGGTAACGGTTGAGGCAATAAGGTAAGGTTCGGCCTGCATATCTAAAAGTCTCGGCAGAGCGCCTGCTGCATTATTAGTATGCAGTGTCGAAAAAACCAAATGTCCTGTTAGAGATGCCTGGATTGCCAACTCCGTTGTTTCCGTATCCCGAATCTCGCCTACCATAATAATATTTGGGTCCTGTCGTAGGAACGATCTTAATCCTGAAGCAAAAGTTAAGCCGGCTTGGGAATTAACCTGAACCTGGTTAACCCCTGCGATTTGATACTCGATTGGATCCTCCAAAGTCATAATGTTGACTCTTGTAGAATTTAACTTTGAAAGGACAGAATAGAGCGTAGTCGTTTTTCCGGAACCTGTAGGTCCGCAGACCAAAATAATTCCATGCGGCCTGGCGATATTTTCATCCAAATGCCGCAAAGCCATTCCCCGAAGCCCAAGCTCTGGCAACGTCGGCACTCCACCGCTCTTTTTAAGAAGCCTCATGACCACCTTTTCCCCAAAGGCAGTCGGCATTGTCGAAAGCCTTAGGTCAATTTCCTCTTTGCCTATTTTAAAGTTAAACCTTGCATCCTGAGGTAAACGTTTTTCGTCGATTTTCATATTGCCCAAAATTTTTATCCTGGAAACAATCGCATCGTGAATCCTCCTTGGCAAAATCAGTTTTTCATGCAAAATCCCGTCAATTCGATAGCGGATCCTGGTTTCGTTTTCCAGAGGTTCTATATGAATATCGGAGGCCCTGACTTTAATTCCGTATTCCAGAAGGGTTGAAACGATCCTGGCAACTGGTGCCTCTCCCAAAACACCGCTTACGCCCGCCAGGGGCGCAAACGGGGTCACAAAAGTCGGCGTTGCTTCCTTGAGTGCTTCACCGACCTCAACTGAAAGACCGCGGGTAAACTTCTCTGCGATTGCCCTGTTTATCGTTTGAGCGGTTGCAATGTAAGGTCTAACCACCAATCCGGATTTTTTCTCGACGAATTCTAAAACCTGCAAATCCAAGGGGTCAACCATTGCCACCGACAAAGTCTCGCCTTCTTTGGCAATAGGAATAACCGTAAATCTCTTGGCAACTTCTTCCGGTAAAAAGGCCAAGACTTCGGGGGAAATTGGCTGCTGACTGGGGTCAACATAGGGAACACCAATTACCTGGGCTTTGGCCGCTACAATTTGCTCCGGACTAACCCAACCCATCTGGGATAATACTTTTTCTGTCAGCTCTTGCCTTCTTTTCGCCTCGCTCTTAACAAAAGTCAACTGCTCGGGGGTCAAAAGCCCCCTGGAGAAAAGCACGTCTTCTACATAAATTGCTCGGTAACCGACATTTGCATTCTGTTGTATATTTATCTTTTGGGCAGTAACGTCCATACTTTGATCATAACAAATAGTCAAGATAAATTGAAAATAGGGAAACATTGCTATATTGTTACATTGTTAAAATGGAAAAAAAGAACAATAAAACAATGAAACAAGAAAACAACAGGTCAGTTACCAGATTTCAAAGCTACCTTGTCACTGGCCCGGAAGACTCGAGGCGCAAACAAACTCAATCTCTTGCCAAAACACTCGGCATAGATCTTACCAGGGTCTCCCTGGACATTTTTTTCATCTCTCCACAAAAAAGTTCTGTCACCATAGACCAGATTCGTGATCTCAAAAATCATATCTTCCAAAAACCTCTAAAATTAAACTACAAATTCATTCTAATTGAAAAAGCGCATAAATTAACTCATGAAGCCCAAAACGCTCTTTTAAAAATCCTCGAGGAACCACCAAGCCACGCCATCATTGTTTTGGAGGCCAAAGACAAATCCCAACTTTTACCGACAATCCAATCCCGAATTGTCATCAAACAAGCTCGCCCGACAGATCAACCCTTTGAGACTAAGCGTATCAAAGAATCTAATCTTTTGACTGAAAAAAACATTGTTAAGCTTTTAGAAAAAATCCCCGTAATCGACAATCCCATCCAGTGGCTCGATGATCAAATCATCCTACTACATAAAATGCTCAAGAAAAAAATCAGCGCTAATCAGCCTGCTATTTCACCAGCAAAAATCAGCGATCTTATCGAGAAATGCGCCAAAACCAAACAAATGATTGAGGCAAACGTCAACCCCCGCTTTGCCCTCGCCAACCTAATCTTCTCCATATCATTAACCTCTAAATAGCCACAAATCCGCACGTGTCAACATAACCCACCCCAAGGGTGGATTAGCTTTACACACGCGGGGTTACATGTTTTAATAAATCTATGCCTTCAAGAATTATCCCTTTTGTCAACAATCAGTTCTATCATGTTTTTAATAGAGGAGTAGCCCAAATGCCCACCTTTAATGATAGATGGGATTACAAAAGATTCATCAAGACATTCATCTATTATCAGATTCAAGGACCAAAACCAAAATTTTCCATTTTTAGCCCTGAGAATCATAATTTGGATACCACTAAAAGGATTATTGAAATCATTTGCTATTGCCTGATGCCTAACCACTTTCACTTCCTCCTGCAACAAAAAGTTGATGGTGGAATCACAGATTTTGTCAGCAAAATAAGCAACAGCTATACCAAATACTTTAATACGAAAAACCAGAGGATCGGACCATTATTACAAGGGGAGTTTAAATCGGTTTATATTGAAACTAACGAACAACTCATCCATGTATCAAGATATATTCATCTAAATCCGCTAGTCTCATTCCTGACAGATAATTTAGAAACTTATCAGTGGTCTTCTTATTTGGAATACTTGAAAGAGGTTAAAAATAACACTTGTTCGAAAGGGATTATCCTTGACCAATTTAAATCTCCGCAAGATTACAAGCAATTCGTCCTAGACCAAGAAAACTACGGAAAAAAACTAGAGATGATCAAACACCAGCTGCTTGATTTACCAGCCTGATCCGCAGGTGTAAAGCTAATCCACCCTTGGGGTGTCTCCACTTTTAAACTCTTTTATAATCCACGCCTCTCTTAACCCCAAAATAAGAAGGCTTGTTTTATTCGCTTCGCTCTCAAAATAGCTTGCTTTTGAAGCTAAAAATCTGTTAAAATTGACAGAGTGATTGCTCTTCTGTAACACTGGATTCTAACCAAATTCCTATGACCACTTCAATTTGTCATATGTCAGTTGTTAATTGTTAAATGTCAAATGTCAGATAATTCATATACCGCCAAAGATATTCAGATCTTAGAAGGCTTGGAACCGGTCAGAAAAAGGCCGGGCATGTATATCGGCTCCACGGATATTCACGGTCTACATGAGTTGGTCAAAGAAATCATCGACAATTCTGTTGACGAAGCACTGGCGGGTTTCGCCAAAAATGTTTGGGTCATAATCGACAAAAACGAAAAAATAACCGTTGTCGATGATGGCCGTGGCATACCGGTCGAACCTCATCCAAAAGTCAAGAAGTCTTCTCTTGAGGTCACCATGACCATGCTTCACGCAGGTGGGAAATTCGGCGCCGGAGCATATAAAATTTCAGGCGGTCTTCATGGTGTCGGCGCCTCAGCAGTCAACGCACTCTCGGATTGGATGAGAGTAGAGGTCAGACGCGACAACAAAATCTATGCCCAGGAATACAAAAGAGGGAAACCAACCGGCAAAGTTTCCGAAACCAAAGAAACAATACTCCCCGGCTTCATCCGGTCTCCAAAAACCGGGACTGCTACTTTTTTCCTCCCGGACAAATCGATCTTCACAACAATTAAAACCGAATTCAAGACTCTTGCCAAAAGGATCAAAGAAAGAGCCTATCTTGTCGCAGGCCTCTTCTTTCATATCTATGATTTAAGAACAGATGAAGAGCTTCATTATTACTTCGATGGCGGAATCGAGTCTCTTGTTCGTCATCTCAATAAGGATAAAAACGTTGTCAACGAAATTCCCTTTTATGTCAGCCGCGATACAAATGGCTTGCTTGTTGAAGCCGCCCTCCAATACAACGATGGTTATACCGAAACAATCGAATCTTTCGCCAATGTTATAGCCACCAATGAAGGCGGAACTCATCTCACCGGTTTTAGAATGGCGCAAACAAGAGCTATCAATGATTACGCTCGCAAGAACGGTTATCTTAAAGAAAAAGATGAAAATCTAACCGGAGAAGATATGCGTGAAGGCCTGACAGCTGTTATTGCTATTAAAATGAACTCCGAAAATTTGCAGTTTGAAGGACAAACTAAAAACAAACTTGGCAACGCCGAAATCCAACCGGCTGTAAACACCGTAGTTAAAGAAGGCATTGATACATATTTGGAGGAAAATCCGCAAGATGCCAGACGAATCATGGAAAAAGTTATTCTGGCCGCTAAAGCCAGACTGGCTGCCCGCGCTGCCAAGGAAGCGGTATTGCGCAAGGGAGCATTGGAGGGAATGGCTCTGCCCGGAAAGCTTACAGATTGCCAAGAAAAAGATCCGGCTGCCTCAGAAATATATATCGTAGAAGGGGATAGCGCGGGGGGTTCCGCCAAACAAGGTAGAGACCGTAAATTTCAGGCAATCCTCCCGTTAAAAGGCAAGATTTTAAATACAGAACGGGCCCGTCTTGATAAAATCCTAGAATTTGAGGAAATAAAAACCCTGATCATCGCTCTTGGAACCGGCATCGGGGACACTATCAATATCGATAAAATCCGCTACCATAGAGTAATCATCATGACTGATGCCGATGTTGACGGAGAACACATCAGAACTCTTCTGTTAACCTTCTTTTTCAGATACATTCCTCAAGTCTTTGAAAAAGGCTATCTTTATATAGCCCAACCGCCGCTTTATAAAGTAACCAGCGGCAAAGATGTAAATTATGCCTATAGTGATGAAGAAAAAGACAGCCTTGTAAAAATTAAGGGTAATGGTAAAACAATCGGAATCCAACGCTACAAGGGCCTTGGAGAAATGAACCCTGAACAGTTATGGGAAACTACCATGAATCCCCAAAGTCGCATTATGAAAAAAGTCACTATCGAAGACGCCTCCGAAGCTGACCATATCTTTTCCATGCTCATGGGCGACGAGGTCCCGCCCAGGAAACGATTTATCCAGACCCACGCTAAAAATGCTACGCTTGATATCTAGCCAAACTATCATGGATCCAACACCTGAAATTCAAGAACTAGACAAAGAAATCATTAAAGCCCAATTTCAAGCTTGGATGAAAGAATTAAAAATAAAGGGCGAGAAATTTTCTAATGGTTCACAATCCTTAGAACTCGCTTTTGATAGGAGTGATGATCCCGAATCAAAATTCAACGAAGAAACAGTCCTTCTTCAACAACCTAGACCGGAAGAACTACCAGAAATACCAAGAATCAATGGCGAACAATGGTTAGGAATTACCATTGTACCGAAAAACCCATACAACTCAAGAGTCGGTTTGATGAAAGGAGTCCATAGCATTGGCCTTAGCCCAAGCTTGAAGGGTGATGCTGCTGAAGCTCTTATTGTCTTTTTATCTAACTCTGGAAGAGATTATCAAAAAACAGTCTGGCGCCCAATTCGCAGACAATCACTAAGAGAAGAACCAGAACGGCGAGAAACTTTAGATTTCGCCACATTTAATCAAGAACTTGAACCACTCCAACCTTTAAGTGGCCAAACCTTAGAAAGATTGAATTTTTTGTATAACCTAGCATTTAGGGGTTCAACCACTTAAAAGGGTTAATATAAATCAGCCCTTTAGGTCAAAAAAAAATTCATGAATAATCAACAGAAAACAATAACCGAAGAAACAGCCAAAAGACTATCGGAGACTTTGCAACTTGCCAAAAAACCTGTTTACCACATCCGCAATAGTCAAATTGCGGCAGGCGTCACCGGCTCGATCGGTCTAATAATTTTTGCTCTGGGAGTCGAGAATCTCATGACAAACGTTCTTAAAATCTCTTCTCCATATGTTGAAATCATGCTCGGATTAATATTGCTTTCCATCTCGGGACTATTTTTAAAGAAGCTCTTGTAACCAGGGCAGCTTCTCGAAGGCGGGAACTTCCGCAATTTTTTAATTTTGAACTTTTAATTTTAAATTAACCATCATGGCCGACATCGGAAAAATACAGCCCGTCGAGATAATTGACGAAATGCAGCGTAGTTATTTGGACTACGCCATGTCCGTCATTGTTGCCCGCGCCCTCCCCGACGTCCGCGACGGCCTTAAGCCTGTCCACCGCCGAATTATCTATGCCATGCAAAGAATGGGCATCACCCACGCTGCCCACTACAGCAAAAGCGCTAAAGTCGTCGGAGAAGTACTCGGAAAATACCATCCTCATGGAGATGCTCCCGTTTATGAGGCGCTGGTTAGGATGGCTCAGGATTTTGCCATGCGTTATCCGCTAATCGACGGTCAGGGTAACTTTGGTTCAGTCGATGGTGATGCTCCGGCTGCCATGCGCTATACAGAGGTGCGCTTGAGTACAATTACCGAAACTCTACTATACGACCTCGACAAGGATACGGTCAATTTTGTCGATAACTTTGACGGCAGCCTCAAGGAACCGGTTTTCTTACCCTCGGTCCTGCCAAATCTTCTAACAAGCGGTGCTTCCGGCATCGCCGTTGGCATGGCTACCAACATTCCGCCTCATAATCTGAAAGAAGTAATCGATGCCACAATTTATTTAATCGACAATCCCCAAGCCTCAGTTGAAGATCTAATGCAGCATGTCAAAGGCCCTGATTTTCCAACTGGTGCGCAAATCTTTGATATTGACGAAATCACGGCCAGCTACGCCACCGGCCGCGGCAAAATTATTATGCGCGCCAAAGCGGATATCGAAGAGGGCAAAAGCGGCAAGTTCCAAATCATCGTCACAGAAATTCCTTATCAGGTTAATAAAGCCAGCCTTATCACCAGAATCGCCGAACTGGTTAAGGATAAAAAAATAGAGGGAATCTCCGATCTGCGCGACGAATCAGACCGTAAGGGACTGCGTGTTGTCGTCGAACTTAAACGGGACGCCCGCCCCAAAGCAGTTCTTAACAATCTTTACAAGCATACCAGCTTGCAGCAATCATTCCCGGTTAATATGGTCGCTTTAGTCGAGGGAACACCCCAAACACTCACTCTCAAAATGATCTTGGAAGAATTTATTAGCCACCGCCGGAAAGTCATAACCCGCAGAAGCCAGTTTGAACTGGACGAGGCCAAACGCCATGCCCATATTTTAGAAGGTCTTAAAATTGCCGTTGACAACATCGACGCAGTTATCGCAACCATTAAGAAAAGCCGGGACACCCAAGATGCCAAAATCAATTTGATGCGCCAGTTCAAACTTACCGAAGTCCAGTCGCAAGCGATTTTGGACATGCAACTTAAAAGACTGGCTGCTCTTGAGCGTCAAAAAATTGAAGAAGAACTAACAATGACACAAGAGGAAATTGCTTATCTTGAAGATTTGCTTGCCCACTCCGAAAAAATCATGTCAGTTGCCAAAAATGAGCTTGTCCGCCTTAAAGAACGTTTCGGTGATGACAGGAGAACAAAGGTTTTTAAACAAAAAATAGGCGAATTCAAAGAAGAAGACCTCATCCCCAACACACCCGCAATTGTCACTATCACGGTCGGCGGCTACGTTAAAAGACAAGACATCGGATCATTCCGCACTCAACGAAGGGGAGGTAAGGGTATTACCGGCATCACCACCAAAGAAGAAGATACGGTAAGTCAGCTTTTTGCCACCCAAACACACGACAACCTGCTTTTCTTTACAAACAAAGGCCGTGTTTTCCAGCTCAAAGTTTACGACCTGCCGGATTCATCACGTGTCGGAAAAGGTGTAGCGATTGTCAATCTTTTAGATTTGCAACAAGACGAAAAAGTCCTTTCCATACTCCCGATTAAAAAGCAGCAGGCGAAAGATAAAAACGGTTTTGTGATTATGGCTACCAAAAACGGAGTTATTAAAAAAACCGCAACTGGCGCCTATGAAGCAATCAGAAGATCCGGGATTATCGCCATTAAACTTACCGATGGCGACCAACTGCGTTGGGCTAAGTTAACCGGTGGCCATGACCTCGTTTTTCTTGTCTCCAGACGAGGCATGTCGATAAAATTTGACGAAAAAGATGTCCGGCCAATGGCCCGCGATACTATGGGAGTTCGAGGTATCAAGATTAAACATGGCGATGAATTAATTGGCATGGATGTCATAGGATCTGACAACGAAAAGGCCGATCTTCTGGTTGTCACCGAGAAAGGCATCGGTAAAAAAACTTCAATCTCCGCCTGGCCAAAACAACTCCGGGGCGGAGTCGGCGTAAAAGCTGCCAGTTTAGCCGATAAAACTGGTGATATTGTCACCGCTCAAATTCTAACCAAAGAAGACGAGGCATTAATTCTAACCTCTCAAAAAGGCCAGGTCATAAGAACCACCTTGCGTTCAATTCCCAGGTTAACCCGCGACACTCAAGGCGTCATTGTCATGCGGTTATCAGCGGGCGACAAAGTCGCAGCCGCCACCATTATTAAAAGAAGAAAAGAGGAAGAGAAAGATGCACCCGCCCCAAACACTGAAAAAGAAGATAGACCTAAGTCAGTGCAAAACAGAACTAAAACAGTAAAAGCAGTTGCTGCAAAAAAGCCCAAAATTGAAAAAACACCAAAACCTGAAAAGAAACTTGTGAAAAAATCCCAAAAAAGCTAGAATCTAATGTGAACGACTAAATGAAATTTAAATTGAATTTAAAATATTTATACTGGAAGCCCGTCAAGGGCTTCTTTTTTAAAGTAGAAATTGAAAATTATGACAAATAACAAGGCAAGACTAATCCTTAAAGATGGCACAATATTTGCTGGGCTTGCTGCCGGCTCCCAAACTTCCGTCGCTGGTGAGGTCGTTTTCACAACCGGCATGGTTGGCTATGACCAAAGCCTAACCGATCCGTCCTACTCCGGCCAAATCTTGGTTTTTACTTATCCATTAATCGGCAACTGGGGAGTACCACCTCAAGAATTTTGGGAATCGGAAAAAATCCATGTTTCAGGCGTTGTCATAAGCGACCTGACTACCAATCCTAGCCATTGGCAATCCCAAAAATCCCTCAACCAGTGGTTGCAGGAAGAAAATATCCCGGCAATTGTCGGTATTGACACGAGAAAACTCACCCAGAAATTAAGGGAAAAAGGTGTCATGCTTGGCAAAATTGTGGTAGGGGATCAAGACGTCAAACTTTACGATCCTAATGCCGAAAATCTCGTCGAGCGGGTTTCTCCCAAGGAGGTAGTAATTCACAGACCGAAGTTGGAAGTGGGAAGTGAGAAAAATCTAACCTCTCACCTCAAAAATCCAGCTTCCCACCTCTCACATCGCACATCCCCAAAAGTTGGCCTTTTAAACTGTGGTGCCAAAAGAAATATTTTGAGAAATCTCCGCGCTCGCGGAGCAACGGTCTATGAACTTCCCTGGAATTTCGACCCATTCCCAGAGTCAAACACCCCCGGGGTGGGCTCTGACCCCCTGGGGGTGAGTCGAAAGATTAAAATTGATGGACTAATGATCTCAAACGGTCCAGGCGATCCAAAAATGGCCAAAGAATCTATCGCCATCATCAAAAAAGCTCTCAAGGCGAAAATCCCCACTTTTGGCATTTGTCTTGGCAACCAGCTTCTGGCACTTGCAGCCGGCGGCGACACCTACAAACTTAAATTTGGCCATCGGGCACAAAACCAACCGACAATAGAGGTGGGGAAGGAACGCTGCTACATTACCACCCAAAATCATGGCTTTGCGGTGGATGAGAAAAGAATGCCAGACGGTTTTCGCCGCTGGTTCACAAACGCCAACGACAATACCAACGAAGGCATCATCCACCAAAAACTACCGTTCTTTTCAGTCCAATTCCATCCGGAAGCAAGCCCCGGCCCCACCGATACCGAATTCCTGTTTGATTATTTTTTGAACAAAGTGAAAAAAAGAGCTGCGTGACCTTTCATGGAAAAACTTAGATAAAAATGACCAATTTAAAAATCAAAAAAGTCTTGCTTCTTGGCTCCGGGGCTTTGAAGATCGGCCAAGCCGGAGAATTTGATTATTCCGGCTCCCAAGCCATCAAAGCGCTCAAGGAAGAAAGCATAGAGGTAATATTAATTAACCCAAATATAGCAACAATCCAAACCTCGGAGGGTTTTGCGACAAGGGTTTATTTTTTGCCCCTTGAGCCTTATTTTGTCGAGGAAGTGATCCGGAAAGAAAAACCAAACGGTATTTTGCTTTCCTTCGGCGGCCAGACAGCTCTCAACTGTGGGCTAGCTCTTGCCAAAAACGGCACATTAGCCAAGTATCAAGTCCGGGTCTTGGGCACACCAATTCCGGCAATTGAGAAAACAGAAGATCGGCAACTCTTCGCCGATTCTTTAATAAGAATTGGGCTTTTGGTACCGACAAGCAAAGCCGTCAGAAATCTCGCGGGCGCAAGGAAAGTTGCGCAAAGCATCGGTTATCCACTGATGGTAAGATCCGGCTTTTCTTTGGGAGGCCAGGACTCCGGAGTTGCCAGAGGTTGGCAAGAACTTTCGGAAATCGCCAAGAAAGCTCTGGCTAAATCTCCGCAAATACTAATAGAGAAGTACCTTGGCGGCTGGAAAGAAGTTGAATACGAGGTGGTTCGCGACAGTTTTGATAATTGTATTGCAGTCTGCAACATGGAAAATATCGATCCGATGGGCATACATACGGGAGAATCGATCGTCGTTGCGCCCTCGCAAACATTAAACAATTTCGAGTATCACTCCCTTCGCGAAGTTGCCATCAAGGTCATTAGACACTTGGGAATTGTCGGAGAGTGCAATATCCAGTTCGCCCTAAACCCTAGGCCGCTTGCGGCCGAGTCCGCCAATAATTCGCCAATTAATCAGCTTGACTACCGCATTATCGAGGTCAATGCCCGCCTCTCCCGAAGCTCGGCTTTGGCCTCCAAAGCAACCGGCTATCCTTTAGCTTATGTTGCAGCCAAGCTTGCTCTTGGATATTCTTTAACTGAACTTAAAAACGCAGTTACCCAAAAAACAATTGCCTGCTTTGAACCGGCCCTGGATTATCTTGCCCTCAAAATTCCCCGCTGGGACCTTGGCAAATTCATAAAAAGCGAAAATCAAATTGGTTCTTCCATGCAATCGGTTGGCGAAGTTATGGCGCTAGGGCGCAAATTTGAAGAGGCGCTCCAAAAAGCGGTGAGAATGCTGGATATCGGTTTTGAAGGAATCTTGGATGAGAAAGCTCCGGGTCTTGTTTACAGCAAACCTACTCCCTGGCGGCTTTTTGCAATCGCCAAAAGCGTCAAAGGCGGGACTTCGGTTGCCAAAATCCACAAGCAGACAGGCATAGACCCGTTTTTTATAGAAAAAATTAAAAATCTTGTCCAAATGGAGGAGAAAATCAAAAAAACTGGCCAAAATCTGACTACGGAATTATTAAGAGGAGCAAAAGAGTACGGATTTTCTGATGCCCGAATCGCCAAGTTAATAAAATCAAAAGAAGAAACTGTAACCAAAAAACGAGAAGCATGGGGAATAGTTCCTTCTGTCAAACAAATCGACACTCTGGCAGCAGAATACCCGGCCGAAACAAACTACCTCTATCTTACATATAATGGGGAGGGAGACGACATAGATAACAGAAAGTCGAAAGTCAAAGTCGAAAGTCAAAGTCAGATCAAAAATCAAAAAGACTTTTCACTTCACACTTTGACTCCACACTCCAATGACCGCAAGGTCATTGTCTTGGGTTCCGGACCTTACAGAATAGGTTCTTCTGTAGAATTTGATTGGTGCTGTGTAACCTGCGCCCAAACAATCAGCCAAAATGGTTTCGCCAGCATAATTATCAATTGCAACCCAGAAACCGTCTCAACGGATTATGACATGGCCCAAAAACTTTACTTTGAAGAGCTGACTGCCGAGACCGTAATGGAAATCTACAAAAAAGAGAGGGCATCCTGCGTAATCATTTCAATGGGTGGCCAAACTCCAAATAATCTGGCGACGAAATTAGAAGCGGCCGGCGCAAAAATCTTAGGAACCAGTACTAAATCAATAGACACAGCCGAAGACAGAAGTAAGTTCTCAAGGCTCTGTGATGAACTCAAAATAGCCCAGCCAATTTGGGCCAAGTTTGAAAATATAGATGAGGCGGTCGGCTTTGCCGAAAAAATCAAATATCCCGTTCTAATTCGTCCTTCTTACGTCCTTTCCGGTACCGCCATGAACGTCGCTTTTACCTCAAAGGACCTTAGGGAGTACCTGGAACTTGCATCAAAAGTCTCAAGAGAATACCCGGTCGTTATTTCTAAATTCCACCAGGATGCCAAGGAACTGGAAATTGACGCTGTTGCTGAAAGGGGAAACATTATTTGTTCCACAATTACCGAGCACGTTGAAAATGCAGGCGTTCACAGTGGTGATTCCACTGTCCTTTTACCGCCGCAAAAATTGTATTTGGCAACAGTCAAGCAAGCTGAGACAATAGCCCAAAAAATCGCAAAAACTCTTCAAATAAGCGGCCCTTTTAACATTCAATTCTTGGCAACAGACAACAATATTCTGGTAATCGAATGCAACTTGCGGGCTTCAAGAAGCTTCCCTTTCGTTTCAAAAGTCACGGGGGTTAATTTCGCCAAAATCGCAACCGAGGCAATTCTTGGCAAAAAGATCAAACCAGTGGCGGCAAACAACATTTCCTACGTCGGAGTAAAATCCCCCCAATTTTCTTTTTCCAGAATAAAAGGCGCGGATCCGATTTTGCGGGTTGAAATGGCCTCAACCGGGGAAGTGGCTTGTTTTGGCCACGATGTTTATGAAGCTTTTTTAAAATCTTTAATCGCAAGTGGCGTAAGCCTCCCGCAAAAATCGGTTTTTGTCTCGCTGGCCGGAGAGGAAAACAAAGTCAAGTTTTTAGAGGCAGCCCGGACGCTCTCCAACATCGGACTGAAAATCTATGCTACCGAGGGAACAAGTAAATTTTTAAGGGGACACCTGATCGAGGCAAACAAACTCCATAAAATTCATGAAAACAAAAAACCCAACATCCTCTCGTATCTCAACGACAAAAAAATAGACCTTGTCATCAACATTTTTGACCCTTACTTCAAAAAAGAATTTGACGACGATTATCTAATCCGCAGAGCCACAATTGATTTTGGGATACCGCTTCTTACCAATCTGCAAACTGCGGAGCTTTTCGTCAAAGCTTTAGCCAAAAAACAATTGGCAGATCTCAAAACTCTGCCATGGGATGCCTATGTCACTCCCCAAAACTAAATAAGGTTCGCTCCAGTATCACTCATTGCCGCTTTCCTTGACTGGAATAAACAAAACCTAACATAATTAAGTCAGATGAAATCTGCCCGCAAAAGGATTTTTCGCCTAATAACTTCAAAGCAAAAAAGCTTCACGCTCATTGAACTTCTTATCGTTATTGCCATTTTGGGAGTTTTGGCGGCTGCAGTCATGGTCGCAGTCAATCCGACAAAAAGAACCGGGCAAGCTCGTGACACCCAAAGGAAATCAGATCTGTCCCAAATCGTCAGCGCACTAGAAGCTTATTATGCATTTAAAGCTAACTATCCCAATCCTTACTCTCCCAGCCCGGTGACATTGATAGTTCAACCGAATGTTGGATAAAAAATCTTGAACTCTGCGCCGGCAACCCGTTTACATTGTACGAACTAATCAAAAATCAAGACATCAAAAGATTACCATACGACCCCGGGAAAAATATCTTACCGGGAACGGGTGGTTGTGGTGTGGCCCAGGCTTACCTCTATCACGCCTCGGCAAACGCCGATTATTTCATTTTATATGGTGTTCTGGAAGAAAAGGGGAACCAAGAGTGCAAACCTGAGTGCGAAATTACCCTAGGAGCCGAAACCTTTGGATTTCATTTTTGTTATGATTCAAGACAAAACAAATTCATCGGAATCTAAAACCTATTTATTCCCAGAATGAAAGGCCTTATGCACGTCGCGAAGCTGCGCGTTGGTCACGTGGGTGTAGATTTGGGTGGTAGAAACGTTTTTGTGGCCCAAAAGTTCCTGAACCGAGCGCAAATCCGCCCCGTTCATCAGAAGATCTGTGGCAAAAGAATGTCTCAAAGCATGCGGCGTAGCCTTAATCGGCAAACGTGCTTTGCGCACATATTTTTCGATAAGCCTCTGCACCGAGCGGGGAGTCAACCTCAATTTCTCTAAATTTTGGGTGGGCTCCCTGTTGCCAGCATAACGGATGAATAAAGCTTTTGACTGATCTGTTCTTTTGGCTAAATACTTCTCGAGCCAAATTGTCGCCCGGTCGGACAAAAAGACCACTCGAGCTCGTCCGCCTTTGCCGATGACCCCAAACTCTCTTCTCTCGAGATTGATTTGGTCTCGATTCAATTTACATAACTCTGACACCCTGAGTCCTGTTGAAAAAAGCATTTCCATAATCGTCTTATCGCGAATTCCTTGCTTGCCGGAAATATCAGGTTGAGCAAGTAAACGCTCAAGCTGGTCTCGATCCAAAAATTTCAAAGATCTGGATTCAACCTTTGGCAAATCAATCTTCTCTGGTGCCACCACCGGCAAATCCTTCCTTATTAAATATCTCAGAAAAGACCGCAAGGCTATTACATAATAATTTTGGGTGACTTTTTTGATTGGCAAATTACCGTTTGGACTGTTGTAATGGGCTAAATAAACCCTATATTTGCGGATTAACTCCACGGTAATATCCTGAGGCTTGGCAATGGGGGACTGGGCTTTGGACCACGAGGCAAAATTCTCAAGATAGTGCCGGTAGTCGCGAATGGTTAGGGGAGAGAGGTTGCGTTCAATCTCTAAATATTCGAGGAATTCGTTAACTAAAGCAGGTAGATCGAACATTTTGTTAATCGTGAATCGTTAATAGTTCATCGGGAAAATAAACCCCATGAACGATACACGATCAACGATCTTCATTACATTCTACGACGCTTTCAAACTAAAAATCAACAAGTAGGGAAGCCAGCCCCAAAATTGTACGACAACATAAGAAGCTTATAAGGTTGAGTCAACGCTAACCAAGCTAACGATCCCGTATCGTTAAGTCTAGTTACCGTTAAATATGGGGTCTTTACAAAAGACGATTGCCAGTTGTTATAATACCTCACATGTCACCGGTAGAAAGAAGTGTTGCAGTTGCACCCGAAACAGAACCTCATAGATTAATCGCTTTATTAGTCCCAGGGCAAGGAAAGCAAAGAGTTGGCATGGGGTGGGAATTATGGCAAAGATATCCACCCGTCAAAGAACTTTTTTCTCTTGCGAGCGAAGTCACTGGACAAGACGTGGCAAGACTCTGTTTTGAAGGACCAGAAGGAGAATTAAATAAACCCGAGAACGCTCAAACTGCTATTCTCATTAATCACCAAGCCAATTTAATTGCTCTCCAAAAAGAGGGTAAGCTACATATAGAAGATATAAGTCTAGTCGCAGGCCATTCTTTAGGTGAATTAAGTGGTTTAGTTCCTGCAGGAGCTATTAGTGTTGAAGATCTTTTGATATTAGGCAGGGAAAGAGGCAAGGGTACACAAATAGCTTATGAAAGACATCCAAGTAGAATGGTCGCTTTAAAGAATCCTTCAGAAGAGATTAGGAAACTGCTACAAACATTGGGTGTACAAGTGTGCATAACCAATACTGATAATCTGGTTACGTTTGGTGGACTTGAAAAAGCCATAGCAGAAGCAAAAAGATTACTTACCGAAAAAAAGATCCCCTTTGCAGAGGTAAATGTAGCAGGCGCATTCCATACTAAATGGATGAAACCAGCAGTAGAATACGTAGTTGAGGCCCTACGCAGAATTCATATACGTGACGCAAGAATTCCTCTAGTTGCAAACACAACCGGTAAACTTATCCAAACACGGGATCAAATCGAAAAGGAAATAATTGCCCAACTGACGGAACCAGTGCAGTGGGATAAAACTATCGCCCATTTAAAAGATCAACAGACGGATGAAACTATTGAAATTGGAGAAAATAATCATCTAAGTAAATGGAATACGGCAATGATAGGCGGCGGAATTACAGTTATCACCATAGCTGGAATTACTTTAGCTTCAATTTGGCGCCGCCACCACCAAGCTCATTGACAACACAAACGCATCGACAAAACTATCTCGCTCTTGCTACAATATTACTCTAAATGCCCCAACCCAAATACAAACGCGTTCTTCTCAAACTCTCCGGAGAAACTTTTCTTGGCAAAAGAGAGTACGGAATTGACCCTGAATTTTGCGAGTGGCTGGCCCGCGAAATCATCAAGGCTCATAAGACAGATGCCCAAATTGCCGTTGTTGTCGGCGGAGGTAATATCTTTCGCGGAACCTCAGCCCAAGAAAATGGACTTGAGAGAACGATCGGCGACTACATCGGCATGCTGGCAACAATAATGAACTCACTGGCACTTCAGGCAGCCCTAGAAAAAGAAAATCAGGAAACTCGAGTTCTTTCCGCAATCCAAATTCCAGACGTCTGCGAACCGTACATCCGTCGCCGCGCCATCCGCCATATGGAAAAGGGCAGAGTAGTGATTTTTGCAGGCGGCACCGGCAATCCTTATTTCACAACCGATACCGCAGCGGCACTGCGCGCCCTTGAAACCGAATGTCAGATAATTCTCAAAGCCACCAAAGTCGACGGCGTTTACAACAAAGATCCCCGAAAATACAAGGATGCTAAAAAACTGGGATCCCTAACCTTCACCCAGGCCATCGCCGATAAAGAAATAGAAATAATGGACAACAGTGCCCTTTCTTTGTGTATGGACCATAAAATTCCCATTTTAGTCTTTGATCTTGCCAAAGAAGACAACATCGCCCGTGCCATCTTGGGTGAAAAGCTCGGCACCCTCATCTTCTAATTAAACCCAAATCCGTCGAAAGACCTCGCCTAAAACCGTCTAAAAACCCCAATTGACCTCACCTGACCCACCAAAGACCCTAAAACGGCTTTTTTGGCATCAAGACAACTCAATCATCATTATAATTGGTCAAAGAGAATCCAAAATAAGCAATTTGGGACAAATAGGGGATAAATAGATCAAAAGCGACAAGTTTAAAGTTGAAAGTTAAAAGTTCAAAGTAGAGGAAATTAGCAAAAATAAAACTTTGAATTTTGAACTTTAAATTTTGAATTAATCCAGCTTCATTCCCTATCCCATGCCCGTTTTACGTCGCAAAAGTATTATTGTGCGACGCAATGACCAATAACAATAGAAACATAATCTTATTCGTAGGGAGTATAAAGGCAAATACGGTGAATAATAAATTGTCAAATGTAAATTGTTAACTGTCAACTGCTCCCCAAAAAGCCACTCCTCCCATAAATCTATAATTGGCTTTTTTGGAGATTAGCACTCTTTTCACGCAGTCGCTAAAATTAGCTCACGTAAATTTTAGAGGATAGAGGATAAAAGAAACCTCCACCCGCTTTGCGAGGAGTATTAAATAAAATATCCCTAGGCCCGCAGTCCCGAGTTTATCGAGGGACGAGGACCGCAAGATTCATGTCCATAAATATTTCAGTTCCGACCTGTCAAGGTTGGAATGAAATTCTAACTATGAATCTTATAATTATTTTTCACGCTTCTCACTCGCCTTTTTCACATACAATATCAAACTATATCATCTTCCACTCTACCCCGCCTCCCCTGTCACCTGTTTTTTAAAACTTTCCGAAGCAAATTTGAAGCTAAATATTTTGTTAATTGTCAATTCTTAAATATCAATTGTTTCCAAAAACACCCTCTTCCCCAAACAAAACTATAGGTTAGGTATTTCGCTTGTAAACCTCGCAATTTTAAAACTGCGATAATTTGATCTTTAATTCAAAAAAGTCTATAATTTGCGCCTATGAGTAAAGAAAAACAAGGAAACCGGCTTGAAGGCAATCAGCCGACTCAAGTTATTGGTCCCGAAGGCTTATTGTTAAGAGCAGTTTTTGGGATCAAGAAAACCCCGATTCCACCGGAATTTGCCAAAGCTCGAAAAGAGGCTGTTGACGAAGCACTGAAAACGCTGACCGCAAGAGAACGGCATATTCTTTCTCTTGTTTTCGGTTTTGCGACCGGGCGCCCACAAACACTGGCCGCGGTTGCCAAACAAACTCCCCGTATTGACAATCCAAGTATCCATATCACATATCAAGTATCGAGTTCTCTTGTAACAAAAGCTCTCAGCAAATTACGCCACCCAACAAGAAGCAGTGCTTTAAGTCTATTCTTGCCTCTTTCCGATAACAGTTTGGGTAAAAGCGTTTGGGGGATAAATTTTGGTTACGAACTTCTAAGGCACTCTCCTTGCGTCGATATTGCAAATTTAGACGTTGAGGAAATGAATCTTTCGGACGAAACGCTTGAGGAACTAAGAAACAAAGGAATTCTGTTTCCGGGAACCAAACTCAATCGATTAATCAGCTATCCCCCAAATCGATTACCGCTGGCCATAAGAAGAAAACCAAACTCGTCTCTTTCCGAATCCGCCCGATCGGAACTCATCCAAAGCCTATAGGGGTTAGAAGCCAAGCACAAGATCAAACACGACCTACCCTCCCCACCTCGTAGAAATCAAAACAATTACAAATACAATAGCGGCAATTGACAAATGTTCCCAGATAATCCTAGTCTTTAATCTATTCTCAAAATTAAATTGCGCCAAACCTAAAAGAACATACATGACTGTAGCCAAAACAAGTGCCCCGTTGATAGAAACGATTGGCCAGAATGAAAGCACCAAGCCAATTTGAGTAGTCACAAGAGTAAAAATCAGACTGTACATAAAAACGCGTTTGGATATATAATCTTCAAGCTCCAACGACCATAACCCTACTAAATATAAAGGCGCAACAATAGCTACAACGCCTCCCGCAATTAAATAAAATGGCAAGTGCAGCGAAAAAAGCACGTTCCCCAAAAAAAATGTGGCAATTAGTGAAAACAAAAGACCAACTGCATGAGCGGCTCGAAGTAGTGCAATTGTACGAATAGCGGCAACATTGTAAATATTCGAGGTAAGCATCAAAAGATAAACCGAAATTCCAAAGAAAAAAGCGTAAGGAACTTTTGTCAACCACCTAACCGGCAATAAGAAGTAAAAAAGACTGGCTCCCGCTACGAAATAAATCGGCAAAAGAAGCAATAAAAAGTACTTGATTCCGGCTAACTCACCCCAAAGAGCAAAAATCGCCAAAAGTACAGTTGAGACAACCATAAGCCCCATTACTTGGTATCTAATATTTTCACTCACGGTTTGCGTCGCAAAAAGCACAATTGTCAAGAAAAAAGACATCAGAATAAATCTTTGCCTTTTGGTTATTTCGTAAGAAGTAATCTTTAAAAAAAATTTGTGAAGAGATTTAATTACTATCACTTCCCTGCACCTTTTTTAAAATCAAATGCCTTTTGAATTCTTACCGATCTTTATAACATGGCATATCGCCACCGCCAATGCATCGGCTGCATCGTCCAAATATCCGTTTAATGGTTTTTTTAACCTTCTTTTACCCAAATACTTCATTACCGATTTTTGAATTTGTTTTTTATCAGCCCGACCAGAACCGGTCAAGGTAAATTTTACGTGCAGTCCCTGATATTCAAATACTGGAAGCCTATAGGAAGCAGCCGTCGAGAGCACAACCCCCCTGGCCTGCCCGACAGTCATTGCAGTTCTGGAATTTGCACCAAAGAACAATTGTTCAACAATAACACAATCAGGTCTAAACAGATTTAATAGTCTTTTTAAATCTTTTTGAATACTATATAACCTCAATGGCATCTCTTTATCTTTAGGGGTAACAATACATCCATAATCAATCAACTCAATACCATTTTTGATCTTTGATTTTTGATTTTTGCTATGTTTTATTACCCCATAGCCTGTTGTCGCCGTACCCGGATCAATGCCGAAAATTATCATATTTTTGTCGAATTTCCAATTTCAAATTTCCAGTTACCAATTTCTAATTCTTCTAAACACATTTGACATTTGAAATTTGACATTGGTAATTATTAAAAATTCCCGCAAAAATTTATTCGCAGAAAAGCTTTGCTTATTTTCGCGGGCGTGGTCCGTCATACTCCACATCTTTTTCAGAAAGTCTTCTAAAAGGTTTTTCCCTTAATGCTTCTTCAACAACATGAGCAACCAGTCCCGGCGTTCTGGCAATAATAAATACTCCCTTTCCTACCTTCGGATTAAAACCCATCTCCAAGAGTAATGCCGCAATAATGCCGTCAATATTGATGGGCAATCTTTTGCCACCAAATAATAGTTTCCCCTCTACGGCTTCGGCAAATTTTACAAATTTGCCATAAAATCCAAGCTCCTTGGCAATCTGAACAAGCCTGATGGTTCTCAGATCAGTTTCGTAAAGTCTATGCCCGAATCCACTAACCCGCTGCCCACTTTTGGCAAAATCCTCGACTAATTTGTCCGCCCCATCCCCTGCCGGCGGACAATATCTCAAGAAATTTTCCATCGCTGCCTCAATTGCCCCGCCATGATACTCACCCAAAGCTAAAATTCCAGATGCGACTGCCGCTTGCACTGGACTACCCCCGGAATAAACGTTTCTCGCAGCCACAACCGACGGCGGCTCTACTCCATGATCGATGGAGATAGTCAAAATTGCCTCCAGCATCTTCTCGCTGTTTTTATCCGGCATCTCGCCTTTCAAAATCAAGTAAATCGCGCGGGCAAAGGAGTTTGTTCCGGCAAGTTCTGCCAGATCATAACCATAAACATAGGGCCTGCCGCCAACGTGGGTGGTAATTGCGCTGCGGTAAGGTTTAGGCATAAATTAAGTATAACTAAAAGGAGATAAAGTAGCAAAAAAGCAAAAGTACAACGATACAGAATTGTTAAGGTTCCTCTAGAGAACTTTTTTGATAAGTTTCGGGATGTCCTCAAAATTCTCGGCGACAATTGCTCCGGAATTTTTCAAGATTTTGATCTTCTGCTCCATTGTTGCTTCCAGCCCAACAATCGCACCGGCATGCCCAAGTGCCGTATCGTGCGGCAGCTTTTCCGCAAATTTACCTGCTAAAAAGACAATAAAAGGCTTGGTGAATTTTCCCTCTTCGATTACCTTTGCAGCTTCTACTTCGGCGCTGCCCCCCACTTCCCCAAAAGCCACCACCACTTTTGTCTGAGAATCTTTTTCAAATTCCAAAAGCAAATCAACAAAAGTTGTTCCAACAAGTAAATCGCCACCAATACCCACAACTGTTGACTGCCCAAATCCCCCATTGGTCACTAAAAGTCCAAGCTCCGAACACATCCCTCCGGACTTAGAAATAATCCCCACCGGCCCTTTGGAAAAAACAGCGTCAGGAGCAGGCCCTCCGACTGAACCAATCTTACCCTCGCCCGGGCTAATCGCCCCCACTGATGCCGGCCCCAAAACCCGTACGTTCTTTTGGGAAGCGTGCGCGATAACGCGCGCCGTATCAAAAACCGGCATTTTCTCTACAAAAATATGCACTAGCGGAATTTGAACCTCAATTGCCTCGACTGCCGCCTCGTAAGATGCAAGCGGCGGTACGTAAATCATCGCAACGTCAACCGGTCCAGCTTCTCTGAGTGCTTCGCTGACCGAATTAAAAACCGGAACCGTATCCACCTCCTGACCTCCCTTACCCGGAGTCACACCACTAACCACACGAGTTCCGTAATCCAAAAGCTCAGAAGTAACCTGCATTCCCGACTTGCCGGTAATACCCTGAATCAATATTCTTGTTTCTCGATTTACTAAAATAGCCATGATATTAATTAAAAGTTCAAAATTAAAAGTTCAAAATTATTTTTTTCCATTAACTTTAAACTTTGCACTTTGAACCTTGAACTGATTAGATAGCTCAACCATCTTTTTGCATGCCACCGAAATTGGTGTTTCCGGCCCAAACAAATGGATATCATACTCTTCTTTTTTGGCAACCCGCCTAAGCATCTCATACGCTTCTTTCTGTCTCGGTCCTCCCCGGCGAATCACAATTGGGTAATCCGGTTTTGGTTTTATTTGCCCAAGGCCTTGCACAAAACCTGAAAGCGTTTCGTAAATATCAGTAAAGTTGGCGACCGCTCCCGCAACTAAACAACCTGACAAGCCTTTTCTTGAAAGTGTAACCTGCGTCAATTTTTCGACTTTTTCCCTCGACGGGTTGCCGGAATATTCCGTGTAATTTGCCGGTCTGCCTCCAGAGGCTATCACCGCATCCATTACGAGAAGCGACGCCCCTCCGCCTGAAGCCAAAATGGCAATATCACCCGCTTCGCCACGAGGCGAGCCATCAAGTTCGATAAAAGTTGAACCCGCTGAGCCACGGTAATCTTCCTCGTCGATTTTTTTGGCCGCCAGTTCTCGCTGTGATGGAATCGCCGATATCGCTCCCTTTGACAAAACATCTAAATCTCGATGACGGGCCAGTCCAGCATCATCAAGAATAATTTTGGCATCAACAGCTACGTAGTCAAACTCACCATTAACACTCCCACGTTTACTCTGAGCTCGTCGAAGGGCCAAAGGATTAACTTCTATCAACCGGCAGTCATAACGCCAAAAAGCATCCCAAAGGCGCAAAATAAAATCGATAAGTCTATCTTCTTTAGGGGTCCGACCCCTATTAGGGGTTGAACCCCTAAATATCTTTTCCAAATCTTTTTTAATTGGCCCTGCCAAAGGGTCAAAATCAATTCTTATAATCGCCTCAGGATTAGCCTTTTTTACCTCCTCAATATCAACTCCCCCTTTTTGAGAAAACAGCAAGAAGGGTATCTTCAGCGCAGTATCGTAAGTGATCGAAATATAATACTCGCTTTCGATATCAACCTTTTCGGCAAGTGCTATGAACCTTACCTGCTCTCCATTAAATTCTTTTCCTAAATGCTCTCTTGCAAAAGCAGTCAGCTGTTTTTCTGTCGTACAAACCTTTACTCCACCACGTCTACCGCGATTTCCGGAAAGTACTTGGACTTTTGCAACGATTGGAAATTTAAGACGCTTGCGAGCCTGTTTCACCGCATCTAAATCCGAAGTCATCACAAAAAAAGGGGTTTCTATCCCAACCTTTGAAAGAATCCGCAGACCTTCAAATTCGTATAGCTTCATCGATATTTTAAAATTCTAGCATAAAAGGCGCGTATAAAGTAGAATATTTTTATATCAGCAGGTCGCCAACTATTCATTATTTGAATAAAAAGGAGGTTTTGAAATTATGGAAATAACCTTGGCCACCAAAGAAGACGTCGACGGCATTTTATACCTTCAAACCCAAATTTACCGGGTTTCCTCTCTACCTCAAAATTCTAGGAAGATCCTAGACAAACTAATCACGAATCACGATTGCGATGTCTTAGTAGCAAAAAAAGATGATGAGATTGCCGGATCCGCATTTCTTTTTTACTTACCTATCCCGGCTCACGGCAAGCCCTGCGCTTTTCTGGAAGGAGTGGTGGTTGATGAAAAATTCAGAAAAAGAGGGATTGGCACCAAATTAACCCAAAAAGCAGTAGAACTTGCCAAAGAAAAAGGTGCCTACAAAATCCTCTTTACTTCCGGATTTAATAGAAAAGATATCCACAAGTTTTACGAAAAACTTGGTTTTAAAAAATGGGGCTTTGAGTTTAGAATGGATTTGGAATAGTCTATGATAAATTTATGATTTTAACCCCGCTCAAGCCCGGGACTTGATGGCTTATTCAATCTGTCCTTAATCAAACCGGTAATTATTGTCTAATTGCCTTACTTTCCCAAATTGTCCCAAAAATTCTACTCTCACCCCATATCATACTTCTATTAAGCTCTGATAGCGCATTTTTTGAATATCGCAAAACCGCACCTTCTATCTCATCCGGAGAAAAGAATGGCGCAATTCCCATTTTAACCGCGCAAAAATTTCTACTTTCAAAAAATTTGTTTGGATCGTCAAAACCTCCATCAAATAACGCCAAGGAAATCTTATCCAGGTCAGTCTGTGGAGATGTTTCCGATATTAACTCGCAAATTCCCAGTTTAATTGCACTTGAAGCCTTCCGGTTGAGTTTCCTGGAAGAAACAATTTCCAAAATATTTCTTTCTTCTAAGGAAGATGGCAACATCCGCCACCAATTAAACATCCTTATGGAGCATTTTTCTCCTAGGACAAAAACTATCCCATGCCTTACGGAAAGCGAGGGCAAAATGGCAAACCCATCGCAAGAACCGATGCGAACTTCTATATCGCTACCATCATCTCTCTCCATTGTCATGATTTTCGACTTAATTTATTTTACTTCCCGGCCAATATTTCGTCCGGAATGTCAAAATTTGAATAGACTTTCTGGACATCATCGAGTTCCTCCAGTTTCTCAATCAGCGACAAAACTTTTTTGGCAGTTTCGGGATCGGCAATCTCAACCGTTGTGGTCGGTTTTTTGACAAGCTCCACGCTTCCGGCCTTAAGTCCCTTCTCCAAAAGCGCTCTTCTGACAGTTTCTATCTCAGTCGGTTTGGTATAAACCTCGACCAAGTCGCCGGCTTCCTCGACATCCTCGGCCCCCGCCTCCGCCGCCATTTCAAAAATTTCATCTACCGACTTACCGTCCCTGGGAACAGTAATTAAGCCCTGGTCTTTAAACATCCAAGAGACGGCACCCAAAGACGCAAAAGTTCCCCCGGATTTTTCAATTACTCCCCTTATTTCGGAAAGTGCCCGATTGCGGTTGTCAGTTGTTGCCTCAACTATTAAACCGACTTTTCCTGGACCGTACCCTTCGTAGGCGACTGATTCCAGCTGTCCCCCGCCCCCTCCTTTTCCCAGGCCCCTGTCAATCGCCCGCTGGATGTTTTCCTTCGGCATGTTTACCGCCCGGGCCTGGTCAATTGCCAGTCTCAGTTTGAAATTGCTGACCGGGTCCCCTCCACCGCCTTCACGAACGGCAATGGTGATCGCGTTTCCTAACTTAGTAAAAGCCTGTCCGCGTTTTACGTCTGCCACACCCTTTTGCCTCTTAATCTGCGACCACTTGCTATGTCCCGACATATCTCACCAATTTTAAATTTTCAAAACTTATTTTGCAATCATTAGGGGTCATTAGGGGTCCGACCCCTAAATAACGTTTTGAACAAGCCGAGTACTCAAAATATCCAATAATGTTTCAAGATTTTCACCCATTGACTTCACATACGAACTAACTTAATTTGGTTTCATGGTCAATTTATTGCCTGGGAGTTGGCAGGAAAGCAACGAAATGAAGTTCCTAACCAGAACCGCAATCAAGCTGGCCATGGAAAACAACTGGCAAGAAGCGGCGAAAATCAATAAAAAGATCTTACTTTCCCAAAAAGATGATATCGAAACTCTCAACCGCCTGGCTTTCGCCTACTCGTGTCTCAAAGAGTTTAAAAAGGCTCAAAAAGCTTACAAAAAAGTTTTAGGAATTGACCCTTTTAATATAATCGCCGCCAAAAATCTGGCAAAAATTACCAAAGGAAACCGCAACGGCCAAACAAACGGTGAGCATCATTCAAACAATAAATTTGCATCACTTGACAATCTTTCAAGTGTCTTTTTATACGAACCCGGAAAGACTAAAACAGTCAACCTTTTAAATTTGGCCCCGCCGTCCGTGTTGGCAACTTTAAATTGTGGAGACCAGGTCCTTATCAATCTCAAAAAACACGCAGTCACGATTACCAACCTTGACGGTCTTTATCTTGGAGCCCTACCGGACGATCTTGCCCATAGGCTTCTCACTTTAATCAACGGAGGTAATAAGTATGAAGCGTATATCAGATCTTTAACGACAAAAATGTTGACTTTATTTATCAGGGAAGTTGAGAGATCAGAAAGATTTGTCAATCAACCTTCTTTCCAGAACAGCTTCAACCCTCTCCTCGAAGAGGAACGCTCTTTTGTTTAAACTTAGACAAAACTCACTTTATAGAAGAATTATGGGGATTTACCCACTCTCCGGACAGACCCTCTTGTTTACCGCCTGTTAAGACTTTGCCACGCCCGAAAAAATCATCTATCTGGTGCCTGCCGCTATCCAGCTTATTGTCAGTTGACGACTCGTCAAAACTTAAGGATTGCGGCAATCCAAAAGAAGGGCTTTGGTCGGAACTCGCGGGCGAAATTTTTTCCGTAGTTTTTTCCAAAACGCCTGGTTTTGCCAATATTGATATAGCAGATGACCCCGACTCGGATGTTTCAGGCTGTGTTTGTTTTTTGACCTTTTCCTGCTCGCGAATCAGGGAAATTAGGGCAATCGCAAATGAAATGACAAGAATCACAAACCCCACTGCAGCAAAAATCATTCAAAGTATTTTCTGGCAAAATCTGCTCCTACCACCACAGTCGCAAGACCCGCATTCTCCTCTCCGGCTTGCGAAACTATATCACAATTAAACAATTTCGACAAATAGACGCTATCTTTGCCGCCATCACCGGAAAGAATCACTGAACTTTCTCTCCTGTCCCCTTGGCTCTCTACACGAACAACATCAAAACCGACACTTGTAACAAAGTCCGTTGCCAACTTAGCCGCAGAGGAAGAACCAGAAGCGTTGCGGATTGTAACTTTAAAATTCTTTCTCATTATTTCCGGCGTCTCCAAATATTTGGCGATAACCCGATTTAAAGAAACTTCATCAACACCCAATACTTTTTGGCTGTCTCCAAAAACAATTTCCTCGCCATAACTCGAAAGGTCAACTAAATTCAACTGATTTATACTAAGACCTTTTACTTGCCACCACAAGCGAAGCGCATCCAGTCGAGTAATATTTGTCTCTTGAACGTTAAAACTTTTAGGACGGGCCAAAATCAGAAAAGGGGTTAAAGGGGACGCAAAATTTTTAAACATTTTTTGCGCCTCTTTCTCGTTAATATTCTGTTTATCCTTATAAATAACATAGTTTTCAATTTTTGCCCCGAACGAAAGAGTCAAAATTTTCGCAAATTTTATTCCGTCTTTTTCCTCAACCACGGAAGAAATTTTGACAATTGGTTTATTTATTTGCCCGGAAGGCAAGTAGAAGTTATCATTAACCGTCAAAAATATCATTCTTTTGGGATCTTTCTGATAAATAAAAACCGAAGGCTGAGATGTTGAAAGTGCTAAAACAAACGAACCCTTACCGTCCCAGCCCGATTTATCAAGATATTTTTTAAAAGACAACGACTTAATAAAACCGGAAAGAACTGCAAAAATCAGAACTATTACGATGAAGGCGGCAAGTAAATCTCGCCATTTTTTTTGGACTTGGTGCTTTTTCCAAGAAGATCGAGTGGCAGGATAATCCGTCATCTTTTTCGTATTCAACTTATCCTGCCCTGCAAAAAAATCCCTCACACCCAAAAGTCATTTCAAAACCTCTCTTGTCATCTCTTCAAGTCATCTCTTCAAGCTCAGAATGACGACGTTGAAACAGGCTCTAAATTGACTTTACTGAATTTAAAATTCCTTTATCTATTTGAAATTTTAAACTTTCTTAGCCCTTCTCCTTTTTCCCGATGATCTCTACTTTCGGAGGCGCAAAAACTTTGGCAATTTGCCCGGCTTGCTTTTCCAAAATCTCTTTTTTCTTCTTCCTCTTCTCACCTTTATAATAACTTCCAAAACTGCTCATAATTTATTCCACCAAAAACACCCGATATGTACAAAAGGCAACCTCCATATTCATTCTAACAACCAGACGCAAACCAGAACAAGCCCGCATGTTGTATAATCAGCCATCATGGAAAGAAAAAACAGCGAAGAAGATAGCTTATCAGCTGGTCACAACCTTCCCCGAATCGTCTATCAAGAGGGAGTTAATTCAGGGCAAATTCCTTTTTTGATAAAGCTAAAAGGAGAAAATCTCTGCGCGCTTTTAGAATCAAGGTTTAGTTTCACGCAAGAGCAAATTAGGGGCCTTGCGATCACGATTTCCCCAGAAATCAAAGAGGTCAGGGAAGAATTCCAGGAAAAATTAATTCTTGGAGAAACGGCACTCAGAAGAAACCCTCAAGGAATAAGAGAAACCACCCTCTACGCCGGAAGTTTGGCCAGATTCCATGCCGGCCAAAAATCTGAGGTCGCGGAAATGGATTCAGAACAAATTATTTTGGCAAGAACTCAAAGACTGTTTAGCTTAACCCTCCTTCATGAGGCCAGACATGCTTATGACTTGGATCTTATCGAGCAAGAAGAGAAAAAACTCAAAAAAACTCAAAAAAGGGCGCTGTCTGCTGTCGGAACACGGCTTGCCAGGCTGGCAGCTAACTTGGCATTGTTGATCCTAAACCGCAAGATTATCGGATCCATGGGTTCAGGCGCTTATACGTTTATTCTCGACAGAAGGCTAAAAAAGTCTCCTGAATTTCAGGATTTGGAAAATCGCGCGCAAGAAGAAACAAATAATATTACACCCGAATGGACAGAAATCATTGAAATTACCAAAAACCCGACTTTTTAAACCATCCTTAAAATATTTTGTGAGATAAAAGTTCCTCAAAATACTGGCTTTTGGCTTTTTTAATAGCCGCGAGATTATCCCAGTGGTCGCCTAAAAGTTTGGCCAAATGCTTACCGCCTACGGTTTCCGGAACCACCACGTAATCTGCGCCAGACTCATAAAGACGAATGGCATCGTGAAGCCAATAGGCAGTCGCAATAATTGGTCCTTTGTAATTTTTCCCCTTGGCAAACCTTATAAGATGGATGTTGTCTGAAACATCAGGATCAGTCACTACGATGAGTTTTGCCCGGCCGAATTCTAACTCTTCCAAAACCTCTGGATCAGAAATATCACCAAAAACTGCATTATAGCCGGATGCTGTAATTTGTTTAATTATATCGGGATTAAAATCAACAACCACGATCTGATTTTTATCGCGAGTCTTAGTTTTTAAAAATTCCAAAATGTCCCAACCCATTTGTTCACCGCCAACCAAAACTAGGTGATCTGTCAGCTTCTCTCTGTTTAAAACGTATGGTTCGCGAGCTACCTGCGGCAGAACCACTAAAAATGGCTTTTCCAGAAATCGATAGATCCTCTCCCCATAAAGAATTAAGTAAGAAGAAAGAGCAATCGTTACAATCCCAACGCCGGCCACTAAAGAAAGGGTATCGCCACTTATATGCCCAAGCGCCACCCCTGTTGTCAAAAGTATCAGAGAAAATTCTGAAATTTGCGCACCGGTCACTGAACTTAAAAAGGCAGTCCTGTTTCTGAAGCCCAACGTTTTCATAATCGCCAGCATTATAAGTGGCTTACCAAAAAGGATAAATAAAGACAAAACCAGAATATCGACAATCATCACGCGGGATGCCGAAACGGAAATAGAAGCCCCCAGTAAAATAAAGAAGATGACGATGAAAAAATCACGAAGTGGCTTGACTCTTGCCGAAATCTGTAAGCGATATGCGGAAGATGCAATGGCCACACCCGCCAAAAATGCCCCGATGGCAATCGAAAAACCGGCTATTGCGCCTACGGCAGATAACAAAAAGGCCCAAGCAATAGCTGCAACGAATAACAATTCAGTAGAAGTTGAAGTCAACTTAAACAAAATGGGCAAAATGAATTTTGAAGCCAAATATGTTAATCCTACTAAAAGTAACCCTTTGACGAAAATCAAAAGAATCGAAAACATCGAAGGAAGATGGCCGCCTTGACCGAATCCCGACAAAATCATCAAAGCGCTGATGGCTACAAAGTCCTGAGTCAGGAGATAACCAATGGCAATTTTCCCGTATAGGGATTGCAAATCATGTTTCTCGGAAAGTAATTTAATGATAATTACTGTCGAAGAAAAAGTAATGGCAAAAGCAATGTAGGCTGCTTCAATTGGACTCTGTCCGAGCCCGGAAAGTAGAATAAAACCGACAACCAGCGTGAAAAAGATCTGCCCCAAACCCGTAAAAATTGCTGTCTTACCCACGTATTTAAGATCTTGGGTTTTAAGCTCCACTCCTACCAAGAAAAGCAGAAACGCGATGCCAAGATTTGAAAGGAGATCAAAAACGGATTTATCAATGTTTTTGAAAAAACCAAAAAGAGAAATAATAATGCCTGAGAAAATATAGGCGAGAATGAGCGGCTGCTTGAAAGACCGCAGTATAATCCCGATAATTGTGGCCAAAACCAGAACGCTGGCCAGCTCTAAAAAGGCAGTGGGCATAAACTAGACGCTAGTCGCTAGACGCTAGAAAAATCATTGCATTTTTAAGATCCTTTGGCAAGTCTAGGGTAAAAGCAATTTCTTTTTTTGTCTTAGGATGCCTGAAGGCTAAGAATGCCGCGTGCAAGAAAAGCCGCGGGCACCACAAAAGATCAAATTTAATAAGTTTTCTCGGACAGTAAATCAAATCAGAAACGATTGGATGGCCAATACTTTTTAAGTGAACACGAATTTGATGAGTCCGGCCGGTTTTGGGAAAAACTTTAAGCAGTGTATAGAAAGTAGCATGTTTTTCCAAATAATTAATTCGAGATTTAGTCATCCCCTCCAGGGGTCCGACCCCTTCAGGGGTCGGACCCCTAAAGAACTTGTGCTGAAAGTAACTAACCATTCGATATTCCGTCCTTGCCTCTCTAGCCTTAGAACCAACACCATTCCAAACCCGGTTTGGAATTGAAGCTACAAACCGGGTTTGGGCAACCCCAAACTTGCCAAATTTGCCTATCCTGCCGATCTTAGATTCAATAACCCCCGACTCCTCCTTTATTAGTCCATGAACCAAAGCCATATATTCTTTCTCAACTCTCCTTTCTTTAAATTCCCCTTGCAAGAAATCAAAGGCCTCTTGGGTCTTTGCCACCAAAAGAAGTCCCGAAGTCTCCCGATCCAGTCGATGCACAATCCCCGCCCGATCTCCAATGCCTGAATCGCCAGGTTTGAGGTGAAAATATCCCGCCAGTTGATCTTGTAACGTCTCTTCACGAATCGTCTCGCTCCGATTCACCACCAGCCCAGCCAGCTTCTCAACCACTAAAATCTGTCCATCCTCAAAAACAATGCTTGCTCTCTTTAACATAAGTTAATAGTATCGGGAAGCAAAGCCCCAAGTCAAAATTCAAACAAGTTGACTTGATAAGCCGATAGTAGTAAAGTCCATTCCTATGGTTGAAACTGGACAAACTCCAAACCCATTAAATGAAAAAGCGGCTGAACTAGCCAAAAAACTTGGGATTGAAACCCGTGACCTCCAGCCATGGCAAGTAAGCCAAAGTTTGAGTGCTCTGGCAAAAATAAAACTTGCTCAGGAATCTGGAGCGCCAGATGATGTTATTTCTGACCCAACAAAACTTCATGAATGGTTAAGAAGGCGGGGTCAATTACCAAAAATTGAAACCGTCGGGCAAATTATAGAATATTTAGACCCAGAACTTCGATTACAACGACAACAGACAGAATTCGCCAGAAGAGAAACAGACTTAAAACAGGAGATAGCGCATCTAAAATTACAAGTAGATAGACTAACAGTAAGAGAGCAATACCTAGCAGACCTGACTACACAGTTAAGAAACAAGCTAGAGAGTGCTCAAAGAGAGCTAGCTGGATTACGTATAAATTCCGGCAGTGACCTAAAAAGAGCTGACCAAGGAAAAAGGGGCGCCACAGATCTTGATAATTTTTTGGGGGGGGTTGAGTTTTACAAGAGAAAAAATAGCATCCTTGCCACCGGCTGAGAGAGCTAGAGCTGTTTCAAGATTAAAAAGAGTCGCAGCACAAATCTATCACCCGGATAGCGGAATCAACCCTGACTCAAAAATTCTTCAAGCAATCAATTCGTTCTTAAACGATCAAGAGCCTAAAAAAGGGTAATTTACATAGACGCGCACGCATATTTTTGACAATGCGCGTTCACGAATCAGCCGTAAGGCGAACTTGGATAAGATCCTTTCGCTTCCTTTATTACCCGAGGGAAAATCAGGGAGTAGATTAAAATAATTGTCCCAATCGTAATTGCCGCATCCGCGAGATTAAAGGCGGGCCACTTAATCAAACCCACAAGAAACCAGTCCGGCAGTGGTAGCCACGTCAGACGTCGTAAAAAACTAAAATTAATAAAATCAATTACACATCCTCTCAATACCCTATCAAAGATGTTTGACGTCCCGCCACCAATAACCAGCGCTAAGGCAAATAATTTACTGTTGAAGGGGCCAATCGAAGAAAAGTGCTTTAGAAAAACATAAATAACTGCCAAGAGTACACTAAAAGCTATTAAACCGTTTAGAATCCCCGGCAGGGTTCCGAATGCAAAACCAGCATTACAGTTTAAATCTAAACCATGAATTAAAACATACCATTTGCTGATCTGATCAAAAGCTAAAACTGAAAATAATACCGGGAAAGTCTGAAGCACCGACTATTTTATTTTCTTTCCTTTTTCAATTTCTTCCTTACATTTTAAACAATAAATAGCCGATGGTTTTACCTCAAGCCTTGCCAGCTCTATTCTTTTGGTGCAACGCTCGCAAATTCCATATGTTCCTTTTTTGATCTTGGTAAGTGCCCTCTCAATTTCGCCAAGCTCATCTTTGAGTCTTGTTTCCATAATCGCAACTTGCTCATGACCAAAAAGGGCGGCGGCGTCGCTTCCCGGTTCAACAATAAGCGCTCTGTCTGTAGTCAAAAACGGATCTTCCCGCCTGAGACGCTTAATTTTCGAAAGGATTGCATCCCTATGACGCTCTACCTTATTTTTAATTTTTTGAATATCAATCATCCTGCAATTTGCTAATTAAAAAAATATGTTTTCATCTTTTAATCCCGACTACTCCCAGAAAGTCAAAAAATCCGTCAGCAATTTCTTTGACGACTACGCAAAGCAGTATGAATATTGATCTTAACAAATAAAAAGGTAAAAAAACAATAGACTTGGAAAATTTACCTGTTTCCTCAATACTGGTTACCATGCGCAACGCCCTAAAAAGTACTAAAAGGCAAATTGCCGAAAACTTCTTTGCGTCGTCTCTCCAGCTGTTTTTGGATAAAATATACCAAGAACCGATCCCGCCAATAAAAAACAGAAATGGCGCCAAAAGCTGATAGGCCAACGGGCCAATTTTAGGCCCGGCGTCACTTTTTGTAACTACAAATAAAAGATGAAGCAAGAAAACCGAAACCAGATATAAACTTGCAAAAAAACCCACATGCCTTTTTTGAGTTGCCAGGCGTTTTAAAATTACAAAAATGACAAAATATCCCAAAAAATGATAAAGGCCTTCCCGGTTTAAACTGAAAAGAGCCGCCAAAGCCATCCCAAAAACCAAAGGAGCTGCCGCTAAATCAAAAATATACCAAAAGCTGACTTTCGAACTTCGCAAATACAACGCCGCAAAAAGCATTGCTCCAAAAAGACCGCCATAAAAATCAAAACCGCCATAAGCATTAAAAAAAAGAAGTCTGTTAACCGACCACTGGTACAGACCAGGATTAATAACAAAGTCAAAAACCCTGGCGCCCAAAAAAGCCCCAACACCGCAAATTATCGCAATATCGAATATAAATTCGGAGTCCAAAAGCTCATGCCTGCCTGCTCTCCAGAATAAAAAAAGGGCAAGGGCAGAAGCCGTTCCGACACTTAGAGGATGCCAAATTGCTACAAAATCAGAAATGGTTAAAATCATCTCTCGCAGACGCATTATATCAACAGGTCGCCCTCCCCCGCCAATGGCGGGGATAACACCTCCTCTCTGCTTTGCCCGCCAGGGATAGAGGCTTGGCTGATGTGCCAGAATATGGTAGAATTTTTGTTGTACCGGCTTTCAAGCTGGTCATATTTTATGACCGCCACAGCACATGCCTTAATTGGCGCTAGCCTCGCTCTCAAGATCACCAATCCAATTATAGGAATTCCGGCAGCCATCCTCTCTCATTTTGTGGCAGATCTTGTACCTCACTGGGATACAGGCACCAATCATCGCAAAAAATCTGTATTAATTTGGAGAATCCAGGCAGCTTTAGATGTAATTCTAGGCTTTTTGTTGGTATTCTTGCTGTTTAGGAATAAGGTTGATCCCGCTTATCTTTATTCTATGGTTATTGCTTCTCAACTGCCCGATTGGCTTAAAACTCCATCAGACATGTTTGGTATCAAAATTCCTCCATTTTCCTGGCTGGAAGACATCAGCCACAAAATCCAAAGCCGTATGCAACTTCCCTGGGGACTTGTAACGCAAATTGTTGTTGTCGGGGTGATACTTGTTCTGGTTTTGAGAAGTATTGGGGTGGATAAAACGCTGGTCACCTCTTCAATTTTAAATTGAAAATTTGCCTTTCCAAAGGAAAACCCCCACAATTTAAAACTATTTTGCTCTCTCCACGTACTGTCCTGTTCTCGTATCCACCCTTATCACTTCATCCGTCTTGATAAAAAGTGGCACTTTTACAACCAGTCCGTTTTCCAAAACTGCATCCTTTTGGGCAGCCCCGACAGTGTTACCGCGGGCTGCCCCGCCTGTTTGGAAAACCTTGTACTCAAGGATTTTTGGGATCTCGATATAAAGGGGCTTGTCTTCTACCGCAAACAAGATAATCTCTATTCCTTCTTTTAAATAAGGCCCATACTCTCCCGTCAATCTGTCGGCAAGATTAAACTGATCATAACTTATGGTGTCCATAAAATGGTAACCTTGATCGTCTCTGTAGAGATATTGAGCTTTTTTTCGCGCCAGATTGACATCGGCGACTTTGGCTCCTGTGATAAACGATTTTTCAATTGTAGATCCGGTATTTAGACTTTTCACTTTGACTTTGACTGTACCCGAACCCCTGCCCATCTTAATATGCTCGTAGGAAAGAACCAGGAAATATTCCCCTCTGTCCTCAAAAGCAGTTCCGGATCGCAATTCAGTAACTGAAATCATATTTTAAATTTTTAATTTAAATTGAATTTTCAATGTTTTAATTTTAAAATTTTAAAATTTAGATTTGATTAAAAATTTCAAATTGCTCGATTATTTTTCACCGGCCAATCTCATTACCAAGTTCACAAGCGTCGCCACCATCACACCCGTTGCTCCCTTTGTCTGATACGGCTTTTCATTTTCTTCCCAGGCAGTTCCGGCAATATCAAGATGAGCCCAATTAACCTTTTCATCCACAAATTCCTCTAAAAATTTAGCGCCTGTTGAGACTCCCCCACCTTTTACAGTAGAAAGATTGGATATATCGGCAATGTAGCTTTTAAGTTGATCTCTAAATTCATCATAAAGAGGAAGTTGCCATAATCTTTCACCGCTTGTGTTTCCTGCTTCTTTGACCAGATCGACAAAATTCTGTGGTCGACCCAAAACTCCGGATGCCCAAGTTCCCAAAGAAACCACAACAGCCCCGGTTAGCGTCGCAACATCCACGATCCAGTCAGGCTTTGAATTTTTCTGAATGTAAGTTAAAGCATCCGCCAAAACCAAACGACCTTCCGCGTCCGTATTAATAATTTCCACAGTTTTCCCCGAAAGCCCTTTTACAACATCACCAGGTTTTGAAGCGCGACCTGAAGGCAAATTCTCAGTTAAGGGAACCGCCGCCACGACATTGATTTTAGGACGAAGCCTTGAAATAATCTCCATTGCCCCAAAAACGCTAGCTGCTCCTGCCATGTCCATTTTCATCCATTCCATATTCTCCCCCGGTTTTATCGAAATACCGCCCGAGTCAAAAGTGATTCCCTTGCCAACCAATGCCAAGGAGAATCCTTGACGTGGCAAGCCTTGATACTCCATCACCACAAAATAAAGATCTTCCTCCGAACCTTTGGCAACTGCCGCCATTAGATTCATTCCCATTTGATTAACTTGTTTTTCTGAAAAGACCTCAATTTTGAGCTTATTCTCGGTTGCAATTTTTTGGGCAAACTTAACCATATATTCCGGGGTGCAAACATTTGCCGGCAAATTAACCACCTCACGCACTTTATGAATTGATTCTGAAATCACAAGACCTAAATCAGCTTTTTCCCTTACCTTAGCAATGTCCCCGTCCACTAATATTCCCAGATTTTCCATTTTCGATTTTCCATTTTCATTTCTCTCCGTCTTATGGTGTCCCGGATCAAAAATTCCCGAAGCAAAACCGTAAACTACGATGTCAACTCGATCTGATACTTTGGTTTCTTCTGGCAAATAAATTGCCAGACGCCTGACCCCTTTTGTATGTTGCTTGCCAATATAGGCTGCCACCTGCTTAAGCTTTACATTATCCAGCTTCTCTGCTTTCCCTAAACCGACAAGAACTACCTTCTCGATTTTTTTATGTTTTTTGGGGGGAATATGAAACGTGCCGCTTTCAAAAAGTTTCCCAAACTTCTCGTCTTTTTCAAAATATCGACCGATCACGCCATCAGTCATCAGGTCAACCTGACCGAGTACCGAGGGTGTGGCCTTCTTGCCTTGCTCCTGCCAACAACCGACGACCAATGTATCGGCAGTAATTTTGTCTAAATTAAATTTATTAACTGTAACTTTCATATTTAAACTTAGAGATCAAACCTCTGAAAGAACGCTTTCCGCTACAAAGGTTAGCTTTGGAAAATGATATAATAAACAGGCTCAATAATGCAATCTGATCTCAAATGCGTCTGCATTTGAAGAGAAAGAATGACAAAACGTTAAAGCGAAGTTCATTCTGACGAGCCGGGGTGTCGAAATTGGTATACGATCTCGTCTCAAAAACGAGAGAGCTTAACGCTCGTGAGGGTTCGAGTCCCTCTCCCGGCACATGCCTGCCCATAAATTACCTCTCAAAAACTTTGACTGGACTTCTAATTTTGCCTATGCAGTCGGAGTTCTAGCTACTGATGGCAGTCTATCAAAAGACGGTCGTCACATATCTCTAACATCCGCAGAAAAAGAAATGCTCCGTTTGTTGGCAAAATGTTTAAACCTGAAAAACAAACTTTCCAAAAACCCAATGAGTGGCTATTCTAAAAATCAAGCGTGGAGAATCCAGTTCGGTAATGTTCAGCTATATAACTTCCTATTACAGATAGGACTATCTCCAAACAAAACTTATTCTTTAGGAGAGTTAAAAATTCCAAATGAATTTTTTAGGGATTTCTTGAGAGGGCACCTCGATGGTGACGGTTGTATAATTACGTACACAGATAAATACAACACTCCAAAAAACCCAGAATACATTTATGCAAGGCTTATGACATATTTTATGTCCGCAAGTAAAGTTCATATCCAATGGCTCCAGAACTATATAAAAGACTCTCTCGATATTCAAGGAGCTTTATTAGAAAGAAAACCAAAACATAAAAATCACGTCACAACCTGGACCCTAAAATTTAGCAAGAAAGAATCAACCAAACTTCTCAATTGGATCTACTACTCCCCATCGTTACCGTTCTTGAAAAGAAAATATCAAAAAGCAAAACCTTATTTATATTTGTAATTTCTTTACCAATTAGACTAAAATCTTGTGAGGGCTGCACTTAATTTTTATTCCAAGATAGCGAAAACCACCGAGTCAGACTCGGTAGAAGTTTATACACGGCTTCGGACCGGATCAAAATTCCGATCCCGGATCGGAAGCGGTCAATGTTGTCTTTGGCACAAAGCCGCTTTCGTAAAGCCCTCTCAAAAGCCTTTCCAGGGAATTTTGCCTGAAAGATCCTATCGCACAAAGTTCGGATTCGCTTTTTCTAAGAACATCACCAACCGTTGTTAAAGCACCACCACGCTGAAGCACTGTTCCCACTCTGCGACCATAAGAATCCCCATCGCGAAATAAGGCACCAATAGGGATAGCGAGTTTTTCTTCGGTAAGGGAAAAAGCGTTAAGATCGCCAAGACTTTGGCGGATTCCTTCCATCCCCTGTCTTGTCTTGCTATCGCCAGCGTCAATAGCATTTGGCTCACCCAAGAATTGGCGGTAGGCTTCTAAAATATACTCCTCCGGGGGCAAATCAACGCCTACTTGACTAAATGCTTTCTTAATACTGACCGCGGCAGCCCCTAAAACCGCGGGCAATTGCTCGGACGCTTCTGACAATCTTTCGCCGATAGCAAAAGCTTGCTCCATCAGCTCGTTGCATAATTCCTCATCGCCGGCACCAGATGCTTCGACGGCACGACGAAGCATTTCTGTCCTCTCTTCGCGCATTTTGCGGGCTTGTTTCCTGACACATTCTTCAAGTGCACCAAAAAACTGTTCAACCATAGTCGACCGATTCTAACACTCCTCGCCAACTATGTCAATACTATAAGCCATGAAAGTAACTTTGCCTAAAAGACCTTCATTTTTGGACTGTCGGGTCAACCTGTTCCGGGACCAGCCTTGATTACTGAATCCCTGATTACCCCAGGATTAAAATTCACCTGCGGTTCCCAATCGAAAGTATGGATTGACGATTTCTCTTAATTTCCTCTCATCTAAGATACCTTCATTTATAACGCCCTGCATTCTGGCGTTGATTAGGGTAAAGTCGGGATAGGCAAATTCAATTCCTGAAACAAAAAGTCCCTCCTTACGGATAGTGCTTCCTTTGCGTTGAACAAATTCTCCAAAATAGGCAAGAGTTGCTTCAAAAAAGTAAGGTGGAGAAGTAAAATTTATCCTATACACTCCTGGTAGTGTTCCGTGCCAACTGCCATCCGCAATGGGTTTGTCATCACCTGCCAAGTAAGAACTTACTTCAAAATGTTTGTCGCAAGTGAGCCTAAATAAGGTAATTCCATAAAATCCATTGGGTAATTCTAGCATCATACCCTCATCGGGAGAGACAGTGCAGAAAGGACGAAGACTTTTAATTGCTTTGGCCTGCAGAGAGTCTGACTCGGTGGCAGATCCTGATTTTAATAAATCTATACTCTCTTGAGAGATTTGTGAGTCAAGGGTTAATAAATAATTAAGGAGTTTGTCCTCTCTGTCTCTCCAGAGAAATAATTCACAGAGGGAGGATAAATCGAATTCTTCAATTACAACATCACGATCCACTTGCCGGTTTTCCCCTATTGCCGGAAAAACATAATGAGGTCTAGGACCATCTAATGAGACTCTAGCATAAAGATCTGGCGCGTGTGTTCTGGGACCCACTTCTCTTTCTCCGGTCATGTACCCCAAAGTATAGACCTTGAGCTGCTACTTTTCAAGAACTATAAGTTGCCGGGGTTAGGCTGCTTCGGCGGTCACCTGGGGTTCGGGGGCGCCGCGGGTTCTGCGCTTTTCCACTCCGTAAAACTTAACGCGGTCGGGACGAAAAACCAAATCAATTTCTCCTGTCGGCCCGTTTCTGTGTTTTTGAATATCAAGCTTCACGGCTTCCAAACTGTCCTGATCCGGCCGCCAAATAAACATCACCACATCGGCGTCCTGTTCAATCGCTCCCGACTCGCGCAAATCAGCAAGTTGCGGCTTTTTGGTACCCCTTTGCTCTACTGCCCGGGAAAGCTGTGAACAGGCAAGTATCGGGATCTTAAGCTCTCTTGCCAAATTCTTCAGATTTTGAGAAATTTCCGAAACTTCCTGAACCCGGTTTTCTAAATTGCGCGCGTGAATAAGTTGCAGATAATCAACAATCAAAAGCGAAAGTCCGTGTTCAACCTGCAAACGCCTCGCTTTGGTACGCATCTCCATGATATTGGCAGCCGGAGTATCATCGATAAAAAGCGGCGCATCGGCCAAAATCCCCATCGCCTCCTGCAGCCTGTCAAAATCCTCGTCATCCAATTTGCCGGTCTTAAGCTTCCAGGAATCAACTTCCGACTGTGAAACAAGAAGTCTGTCGACCAACTCCTCTTTACTCATCTCCAGGGAAAATATTCCCACGGGAAGCCCTTCCTTGACGGCCACATGACTAGCGATATTTAAAGCCAAAGAAGTCTTACCTTGACCAGGGCGAGATGCCAGAATTAAAAGATTTGAATCCTGCATTCCCGCCAATTTTCCGTCCAAATCCCAAAAACCGGTCGGCACTCCGCGTAAACCTCCCGCCTTTCGATGAAGCTCGTCAAGCCGATCAAAACTCTCGGCCAAAGCGTCCTTCACCGGAATAAAGTTTTGGCGCATCTGTTGTTGGCTAAGGGCAAAAATGGCTTGTTCGGTCTCGTCTAAAATCGACCTGATATCTCCCGTTTCATCAAAAGCTTTCTCGGAAATTTTGCCCCCCGTCGCAATTAACTGCCGTTTTACCCAGTGATCACGGACTATCTGCGCGTATTGGGCAATATTGGCAGCAGTCGGAACGGCCGAGGCCAACTCCGCCAAATATGCTGATCCGCCGACATTATCAAAGTTACCATTCCTTTTTAATTGAGCTGTCAGGGTCACCAAATCTATCGGCTCCCGCCTCTCGTAAAGATCGCAAAGAGAGCCGAAAATATCGCCGTGTACCTGTCTGTAGAAGTGCTCGGGTTTTAAAAATTGAATTATAGATACTATCGCGTCGCGATCAAGTAAAATCGCGCCGATTATTGCTTGCTCTGCCTCCAAATCTTGCGGGGGAATCCGCCCTGTAATTTGTTTTGCCATGGATTAAAATTACACTTTGACTATCTTTGTTTTGCCAAAACCACTACTTCCGGTTCTTCGGGTAATCGATCACGGCTCACGGAAAGTTTTCCGACCGGCTCCAACTTTTCTTTTCCCATCGCCGAAAGAAAAACGTCGACACCTTCAAGATCAGCTTTTAGTCCGCTGATTTTGTAATGCATCGGTATGATAATTTTGGGCTCCACGGCTGAAATGATATCCTCTGCGTCGCGACCGCCGATCGTATACACCGATCCTGTGGGTATTAAAAGAACATCACAGAGAGACAACGTTTCTCGCTGTTCCTGCGTTAATTTTTTCTGTCCCAAATCGCCAAGATGGACAATATTAACCCCGTCAATTGTCACTTGAAAAATAATATTTTTTCCCCGCTGGCTTCCCTCCTTGTCATCGTGAAAACTTGGCAGGCCGACAATATTGACTCCTGACTTTTCATACTCCCCGGGCCCTGAAATCACAAAAGGAGGCGCCACCTCATCCGTACCCTGTACGGCTTCTATATAATTATGATCGCGATGCTCGTGGGAAACACAAACTATATCCGCCTCAAGCTTAAGTTTAGGAAGACCAATAAAATCAGCATCGAATGGGTCAAAAACCACGCTGGCAGCCTTACCGCGAATTTTAAAACAAGCCTGACCATACCACCAGATATCAACCATAGTTTAAAAATAATAACACAAGTAACTAAACAACAGAAAGACGGTAATTGCCAGCTAAAATCACCTTATGTTAAGCTAGTACACTGAATAATGAAACCAATTTCCGTAAATAGTACCGCTAAAATTGCGGTCTTTCTTATACTTATTTTATTCTTGACATACGCCCTCTGGTGGCTTTGGCAAAGACAACCAGGACCCCACCGGCTGGTGAGCCCGGAGTCTGTCACAACCGCGACCCAGGAGGCGCGGCCTGCTGAAAACCAAAAAGACATACAAATCACCCCTGCCGATGGTTCAGTTTTGAAATCGTCCAAAGTTTTACTTCAAGGCAAATTCTTGCCCGATGACTTTGTTTTGATATACTCCAACGCTTATCAGGCCATTGTCAAAACCGACAAGACTGGTAATTTTGAATCAGAAATTACTCTTAACATGGGCCTTAATCTGGTCAATCTTACTACCATTTCCGGGAACCTTAAAGAAGAAGGTCAAAAAAAGTTTTCCTTCTGGCTTACAAAAGACGAAGACGCCGGCAAAAACTTTTTCACAGGCACCGTTAAAAGCATTTTTGATACTCTCATCACTCTCACCTCCGCAAATGGTGACAAAAACATCCGCACCGGCAAATCGACTAAACTTGATATTCCCGAAGAAGACGGCACGCAAGCTGCAGGCATTAAAAACATCCGTATCGGAGACTTCGCCATAGCTTTAGGCGAGGCCTCCAGCCGGGACACCATCATTGCCCAATCATTACAGATCATAAGAGGCGACAAACCGCAAAATACTAGAGATTTTATTATTGGTAAAATTAGCGCAAACGTCCGTCAGGATCTTTTCTCCGTAAAAAATAATAAAGATGGTAAACTTGCTGAATTCGCCCTCGACAAAAACTCACAAATTACGCCTTCTGGTCAAAAAGCCAAAATCACGGATATCGAAAAAGACAAAAATGCCATTGTCATTTATCATAAGGAAGACGACAAAAACATCGCCGATTTAATCTACTTAATACCCCAAATAACAAGCCCATGACGTCTGTCGTCAACAAAGAAATTAAACTATTAAGTATTGGTTTTGCATTAATTTTTGCCGGTTTTAGTGCTGTCCAGCAGTTTGTCACGCCATTTTTCTCATCAACTGGACAAGCATCAACTGGCTTTTAATCTTTAGTTTTAATTTATCTATTTTTTCTTTTGTCTGGACCTATCTCTGCCATAACAGTTTCTAAATTTGGAGCAAAGAAAAATATGCTCGTAGGATCAACAATCTATTCACTGTTTATTCTTTCACTTTTGAGCAAAAATATTTTGTTAGTTTACTTTGCCTCGTCACTTTTAGGTATTGCCGCTGCGCTTCTTTGGACAGGCCAAAATAGTTATTTAATTCGAGTCTCGAATCAAAAATCATATGGAACGGCATCGGGATTTTTTTATTCTATCTTTACTCTTGGCTCAGGAGTGGGTGTTTTATTTTTGGGGTTTTTAATCGCAAAGTTTCATTACGAAATACCTCTTTTATGGTACTCTTTCCTGCCGCTTGCCGGCTTTCTTTTCTTAACTGGACTTACTGATTTAAAAGTAAAACAGCAAACCAGTCAATTTAAACTCGCCGCCAAATTCCTGACGAACATCATACCATTAAGATTATCAATCTTTTACTTTGCGTTTAGTTTTATTAACGGACTCGTTTTCGGTATTATTCCAATTGATATTTAAAACCTTCTGGGGACCAAATACGTTGGCGTCTTATCCTCCATAATTTTTATGATGCCCATTTTCTTTTCTTTCTTTTTTGGAAGATTCTCTGATATCCGTGGCAGAAAAGCGACTATTATTCTTTCATACATCATTCTAACCCTAGGTTTAATGTCGATGTATTTTCGAGAAAGACCCCTCCTATTAATTTTAGGTATATTCTTGCTTGCCATAAACAGAGCAGTAATTGCACCAACTATTTTTGCCCTAATAGGTGATGTTTCAACAGAAAAAAATATTGAGGCACACACCGCTCTTTTATGGATGGCTCAAAATATCGGAGTAGTTTCTGCGTTAATCTTTTCAGGCGAAGTCCAAACAAAACCAATTTACCTGATCTCAATCGCCATAATAGTTATCTCTTTGGTAATTTTACTGCCCGTACTAAAATTAGATTTTAAGGCCATCAAACTAAAACTTTCTCAAGAATAAAAAATTCACAACTTCCACCCTTGGGGTGAATTGCGTTGACACCTGCGGGTACAAAACCATTATCCCACCTCCGAGGAGTTAAAGCCCAACTCGGAGGTGTTTATTGGAGAGATCAGTCTGCTACAATTAGATCATGCAAAAGGCGCCACCAACACCAAAAGGATTCCGCGATATACAACCGGAGCTTGCCAAAAAGCGCCGGGAGGTAATTAATAAAATCGTTGGGGTTTTAGAAGAATTCGGCTTTGAACCAATCGAAACACCAACCATCGAATTTGCCGGAACCTTAAAAGGAAAATACGGCGAGGAAGAAAGGTTGATTTACGAATTTAAAGATCGCGGCGGAAGAGATCTCGCTCTGCGTTACGATCTGACCGTACCGCTGGCCCGCTATGTGGCAACCTACAATTCTCCTTTGCCTTTTCACCGTTATCAAATCGGCCAGGTCTTCCGAGGAGAAAACCCTCAGCGCGGCAGGTATCGCGAATTCACCCAGCTTGACTTTGATACGATCGGATCAGATAGCCTCGAAGAAGACGCCAAAATCATTGCCTGTGCCCTAAAAGCAACAAAGGCGGTAGATGTCAAAGGTGCCAAAATGCTCATCAATGACCGCAAAAATTTTACAAATGTACCAAAAGAAATTGTTGTCATTCTTGATAAACTAGATAAAATCGGCCAGGAAAAAGTCCTGGAAGAACTAACCCAGAAAGGGATCAAAGAAACTGCGGCAACTACCATACTCCAGAGTATGAGAAATAAATCACCAACCGAAGATTTAGGGGAAATTTTTAAAATACTTGAAGAGAAGTTCGCTGTTAAAAAAGAAGAATATATTTTTAATCCCTTTTTGGCGCGTGGCCTCGACTACTACACCGGCTCAATTTTTGAACTTAAGCCCAATGACGATCCCGTTTCGTTAACAATCGCGGCCGGCGGCCGCTACGATAATTTAATCGGCATGTTTACCCATCCCGACAAAGGAGGAACCAAAAAACAAATTCCGGCAGTAGGATTCTCGTTCGGACTTGATCGATTAATCGAAGCTCTTCCTTAGAAATTTTTAATGAAGCCTAATCCCGCTTTCTTCTACACCGTCACGGCCGCTGTCATTTGGGGCGCCACGGCTCCGATTATGAAATTGACCCTGGCTCAAATACCGGTTTTTTCTTTAGCTTTTATCCGAATGGCCGTGGCCTCTTTGATTTTGGGAATTTTAATCGCAAAAAAATTAAAAATTGAAAAAGCAGATTATGCCACATTCTTTTGGGCTGCAATCACCGGCGTAACTCTCAATCTCGCCTTTTTCTTCCTTGGCCTTAAATTAACTCAGGCAATTTTGGCAGCCTTTCTGGTTGCCTCAGTTCCTGTTTTTACGCTATTCGCGGCTCATTTTTATCTAAAAGAAAAGTTTAACCTGCGGCTTATTATCGCTTCCGTAATCGCCATGATTGGAGTCATTATCATTATTGGCAAATTCGATGGCGGGCTTTCCCCAAAACAACTCCTTGGCAATCTTCTACTTTTTGCTGCCACCCTTTCTTGGGTTGCCCATGAAATTATTGCTAAAAAACTTCTCAAGGTTTATCAGGCTGGGGTTGTCGCTTTTTATTCAATGGCTGTAGGTGCTGCCACTTTCTTCCCTCTCTTTTTATGGGAATTTTGGCGAGATCCCACGTGGATTGGCAAAGTTGACACTTCAGGATTTTTAGGTCTTCTTTACGGAATTTTTTTTGCTTCATTGGCTGCCTATTGGGCTTGGCAACAAGGATTGAAGCTTTTGCCGGCAGGCCAAGCCGCCTTTTTCTTTTATCTTGACCCGGTCTCCGGGGCAATTCTTTCAATGATTCTTCTCGGAGAAAGACTAACTTCAACATTGGCAATAGGCGGTATCTTAATCATAATCGGCGTCTTTTTGGCAGAACACAAACGGCAAGCCCGCCAGCTTGACAAATAGTAAAAAGACGAGAGATGGAATTGTAAAATGCAGCCGAATTTTGTTAGAATTATCAAGTTATGAAAGCCAATATTCATCCGCAATACTTTAACGATAGCAAAATTACCTGTGCCTGTGGCAATACATTTACCACCGGCAGCACTCTTCGTGAAATACACGTTGACGTCTGCAACATGTGTCATCCCTTTTTTACGGGAGAGATGAAGTACATGGATACTTTAGGCAGAGTCGAAAAATTCCAAAAAAGCCGGGAAAAAGCCAGGCTTGTAACTACCCAAAAGATTAAAAAGGAACAAACAAAAGAACAAAGAAAACGCCCTACAAATCTTCGCGAAATGTTAGAACTCGCCAAAAAGCAAGCCTCTTCGTAGTCTGCCTACGGCGGGCTTAATTTCCAAATCTTAATTGAAAATTAAAGTATGAACGATTACTTAAAAAAACAAATCGACGAACTGGAAACCAAAATAGCCGAAGTCAAAAAACTTTTGGAAGATCCTTCTATGGCCGAACTTGCCCAAGAAGAACTAAAAAAACTCGAAGAAGAAAAATCTACTTTAGAAAATACCATCAACCATAAACCACAAAGCTCAAACCATGACGGCTCTGCCGTCATTTTAGAGATCCGTGCCGCCGCCGGTGGCGAAGAAGCCGGACTTTTTGCCGCCGACCTCTACCGGATGTACACCAAGTATGCTTCCAGTCAAAAATGGCAAGTCGAAGAGCTGGATAGAAACGAAGGCGGCATTGGCAATATCAAAACAGTTGTTGTAAAAATAGGCGGTAGAAATATTTATGACAAGCTCAAATATGAATCCGGGGTCCATCGTGTCCAAAGAGTCCCCGAAACCGAAGCTTCCGGCAGGATCCACACTTCAACCGCCACGGTAGCGGTTTTACCCGAGGTTGCAACTGCAGACTTCAGCATTAATCCGAAAGATCTAGAATTCGAAGCTTTTAGATCCGGCGGGCATGGTGGCCAGAATGTTAATAAAGTCTCAACGGCAGTACGCATCAAACATATTCCTTCAGGAATTACCGTAAAAGCCCAAACCGAAAGAAGTCAAGCCCAAAATCGCGAAATTGCCATGCAAATTCTGCGCGCCAAACTCTATCAGATGGAAGAGGGAAAAAGACAAGCCGAGGTCGGTAACTTGCGAGCAGCTCAGGTCGGAGCCGGCGATCGTAGCGAAAAAATCCGCACCTACAACTTTCCCCAGGATCGAGTAACAGACCATCGAATCAATAAATCCTGGCACGATTTGCAAGGCGTAATAGATGGGAATCTATCTAAAATTATCTGGGCATTGCAAGCTTCTGGAGACTCCATTTAACTCTACTCATTCGGTGCCTCTTTTAAAGTCGCCGCAAAGTCAAGTGTCGCCCCGTTTCTAAAAACCCTAATTTTAACGGCATCGCCGACTTTCTTGGCCCTTATCAATTTTGCCAAACTTGCCTCGTCGGTTAATTTTTGGCCGTCAAAACTCGTTACAATATCGCCAACCTTAATCCCCGCATCTGACGCGGCCGAACCACTAACTACCTCCCGCACCAGCTCCCCTTCCGGAACCTCGTTTAAAAGTGCCACATCGCGCGAAATGTGTGTGTAACGGATTCCCAAAAAGGGCCTGGAAATTTTGCCGCCGGATTTTTGAAAATCGTCAATCAACTGTTTGGCAATATTTATTTTTATGGCAAAGCCGATGTTTTCCGCCGAGGCCACGGCTGTATTTATGCCAATTACCTGACCCCCAATGTTAACCAATGGTCCCCCGGAATTACCGGGATTAATGGCCGCATCCGTCTGAATTAAATCATCAAGTCTCTCGGCAACGCCTGTTGTCGGATCAATCGGCGTCACCCCACGGCCCAATCCGGAAACGACACCGACTGTTACCGTATTTTGAAAACGACCCAAGGCGTTACCAATGGCGATTACTTTCTGGCCAACTTTCAAGTGGTCCGAATCTCCAAGGTCCAAGGGCTTTATCGCTTGTCCTGAGCCAGCCGAAGAATCAATTTGAACCAATGCTAAGTCATTAAAGGGATCACGATGAATTTTTTTTATCTCATACTTTTTTTCGCTTCCTGCCGAGTCGCGAACGATAGCGATGTATTTTTGACTGTCACTTTCTACTACATGCTTATTCGTCAAAATAAGCCCTTCTTTGGAAACCACAAAGCCCGTACCGATGCCTGACTCTTTCTCTCCCGGACGCTGGGGAATACCAAAAAAGGGATCAAAAACTGGTCTGTTTTCTACGGCAATTGAAACCACCGATGGTGAAACTTGGCGGACAACATCAATAACCACCGACTCCTCCTCAACCACTCGTAAATTTTCTGTAGGGCTCTTGGGCAACTGGCCTGTCTGGGGCAAATTTTTGCCGAAAAACCGCATAGTAGCTACCGTTGCCACCACCCCGAGCGCAAATATCATCAAAAATATTGTCAGTTTCTTAATTTTCATATTGACTAAAGAAGGTCCAATGCTTTCGAAAGCTGCCTGTCCGGTCCTTGACTTATATCCTCGCCTTCAGCCGAAGACGCGACTTCCACATCGGGTATTATACCGGTCCCGTTAATAGACTTACCGCCGGAAGTCAACCATTTGGCAATAGTCACATGCAACCCCGAACCTCCGGGAAAATCGACCACATCCTGAACCGTACCCTTACCGAAAGTCTTTTCGCCAACAATTTTACCACGCCGTCCGCCCTGTATTGCTCCGGCAAATATCTCGGAAGCTGAAGCTGAACCTCCGTTCACCAAAACAACTACCGGCATTTTCAAAAACTTACCTTCATGATCAACATTTATCGGCGCAATACTTCCGTTTGCGAATTCCTGCTCAACAACTGTCCCTTTTACAAACTCACTCGCCAAGTGAACACTGGAAGACAGTAGTCCTCCCGGATTATTGCGCATATCAACAACTACTCCGCGCACCCCCTTTTGCAAAACCGCAAGAACCGCATTATCCCATTCACTGTCTGTCTTATCGCCAAATCTGGAAACTTTTATAACTGCCGCGCCTCCAGCCTTTGTGTCAACAAAATTAAACTCGACGCTTTTAACATCTATCTTCGCCCTCTCTATTTCCACCTCGAAAGTTTTATCTTGATTCTCGTGCGAAAGCGAAAGCTTGACACGGCTACCGGCCGGGCCTCTAATTAAATCAACTGCTTCCGGCAGGGAAAGATCAAAAGTTTCGCGGCTATCTATCTTTAGGATTAAATCACGGGGTAAAATCCCTGCTTTTGCGGCCGGGGTCCCGGCAAGTGGCGCGATAACCACCAGTCTTTTTTCCTTATTAAAACCTATCTGGATCCCGACTCCCTCATAACTTCCCGAAAGTTCGCTTTTAATTGCCTCATTTTGTTTTGGATCTAAAAACGCGGTATAGGGGTCGCCAAGCGACCGAACCATGCCCGAAATTGCCCCGTACAAAAGTTTTTGCCCGTCTATGGCGCTTTTATCCAAAAATTTTTGAGGTAAAGTGTCAAAAACACTCCAGAACAGCGAAAAATCTACATTTTGAGTTTTGGGAGAATACTTGTCAACAACATTAATTTGCGGCGCTATCCCTTTTTGTAAAATCTCTACTTTTTTCTGCCCTAAAACAAACCCAACCGCGAAAAAAATTACAGCAACGACTATAAATTGAATAAGAAAATTAAAAATCGGCCCGCCTGGCGAATTTTTAGCAGGGACCACGCCTGATGGTAAAATTTGTTTTTGGGAAGGTTTCGGTCTAAACATCAAAAATCAGTAAAATTATGCTGTCTGAAAAGGCAAAAGTGCCAAAACTCTTGCTCTTTTGATACTTTTAGTTATTTGTCTTTGGTGTTTGGCGCAAATTCCGGATCTTGCCCTTCCCAATATTTTGCCACGCTCGGAAACATACCTTCTTAAAAGTACGACGTCTTTCCAATCAACTTTTGTCCCGCTTTCGCAAAGCGGGCAATGCTTGGCTTGTGCTAGTCTTCGTATAAATTTCCGCATCGCTATTAAAAAACCGACTAATCACCGAAGCTTTGAAAATTATTTGGTGGAGTTAGTCGTCAGTTGTCTAAAACGGTAAATCGTCCAGTGATAATTCGTCTTCTTCCGTGCTCTTTAAATCTTTCGATTCCTCTCTTTTTACTTCCTTTGTACCCTTTGTCCTCTTTGTACTCTTCATATCCCCTGTCCCCTCTGTGCCTTGTGTTCCTTCTAATTCATCGGGCTTGCCTGCCAATTTTGATTCTTCCGCCACGGCAGGCTGTTTCGCCAAGAGAACTGTTTCGTGAATAATCTCCTCACCGCCGGCTTCTTCAAAAGTGCGTCTTGAATCCAAAATTCGCATGTCATCGATAACCACCTCTGTCGTTTGACGCGTCGCTCCGTCTGGCGTCTCCCAACTCCTTGTCTGCAGCCTTCCTTCAACATAGACTTTTCGTCCCTTTGTAAGAAGCTGGGAACACAACTCTGCCAACTTATTCCAAGCCACAATTTTGCTAAATTCGGCCTCTTCTTTTTTAGTTCCGTCACTGGCCATGTAGACTCTGTTCGTAGCCAAACCGAATGAGCAAACCGCCGCTCCGCTGGGAGTATAGCGCAGTTCCGGATCACGAGTCAGATTACCAATCAGCAAAACTTTATTTAATGAGGCTCTAGATGCCATTCGAATCTCCTTGCCGAATTAAATATGCTCTCATTTTGAGCGAGGCGCGTGATGCCATAAGTACTCCTCTCTAGCCGCGGCTTAATATGAGATTTTGCCAAAGGCAAAAGGCTGATATTTAACGAGGCTCTGCTTGCCATTTTCAAATCCTTTTACTTCTTCCCTTTCTTTACCCGTTCTTGACTTTGACTTTTCACTTTTCCGCCATAGGCGGACCCGCCTTTGGCGGGGACTTTTGATTTAGTAATGGTCTTTACCGTAACCTTCGCCATCTTCTTTTCTGTCTTTCCCTTTATCACCCGTGACACCTGCTCGTCCTGAATTTGTGAAACGGATGGTATTTTTGATACCTCCTGTACTTGTGGTTTCTTTGTCCCTTCTGTTCTCTTTATAATAAGATACCTTAAAATCGCTTCTTGCTCAAGTCGCAAGGCTTCGCTGATCTTTTTGACAGCTTCACCCTCAGCCTCAAAGTTAAACACAAAATACTCGCCCTCGGTTTGCTTGACAATAGGATAAGCCAGCATCTTTCTCCCGAGTCGCTCAACCGCGATATCGTAAGCATTAACACCTTTCAGGACTTTTTCTACTTTTGAAAAAGATAAGTCGCTGTCAAGTTTACAACTTGCCACAACCGTCAACTCGTAAGTCATAGAGAAAATGATATCAGACACTCAACTTGAATTCAAGCGAAGCCGAGTCAGACTCGGCGAAGCGCAGTCCCTCAAAAATACTCTTCAAGTCGTGTATGAATAATACCAAAAAGACTTGAAGTAAATTTTGTGGGGCGACTACTACACACTAAACTTAAACTCCACAACCATCCCGTCTTCAATTGTTTCCGCTTTACCGATTGTTTTTATAAAACCCCCCGCTTTAGCCTTTTGCCAGGCCGCCCCTGGCGAGCCTCGCCCATCCGGGCGGGAACCTGTCTCAACCAGTTTTTCAAATTGGATAACATCTGCCGCGATAAAACCCCTTTCAAAATCCGTATGGATTACACCGGCTGCTCGCGGCGCAAGAGTGCCCTTTTTAACAGTCCAGGCGTGGACTTCCTTCGGGCCGGCGGTAAAAAACGTTATCAACCCCAAAGTTTTATAAGCCTTCTTTATTAGTAAACTCAGTCCTGATTCCTCAACCCCTAATTCTTTCAAGTATTCTCTTTGTTCTTCTTCTGACAAGTCCGCTAGCTCGTCCTCCAGCTTCGCACTGATACTTAAAGGAGTCTCCTTTGGGTCTAAAGGAGACTCCTTATCAGAAAGTTTCAGCTCATCGCTGTTTAATACAACAATCGTCTTCTTCATCGATAAAAGTTGAAGATCTGCAATTTTTGAAGACTCTTCGGAATCCAAATTTTCTTCTAACCATTTACCCTGCTCGACTAAACCCTTAGATTTCGCAAGTACTCTTAAGGTTTGATGTCTCAAGTCCTGGGGAGCCACTGATTTTAATTCCTTGCTTAATGTTTCCAGCCTCTTGTTTATTGTTTCCAGGTCTTTGAGCAAAAGTTCCGTTTTTAAAACTTCTAAGTCTTCTTTCGGGTCAACGGATCCTGAACGGATTATGTTTTCATTTTTAAATCCGCGAAGGACAAAAACAATAATGTCGACTTCGCGGATATGTGACAGAAATTGATTTCCAAGCCCCTCCCCTTGCGCCGCGCCCTTGACAAGTCCGGCAATATCAACGAACCGAACGACCGCAGGAATAATCGGAGGTATTGATCCGTGCTCATCCGCAATAATCTGTGCCAATCTGTTCAGACGAAAGTCTGGAACCTCCACAACCCCGACATTCGGTTCAATGGTCGTGAACGGATAATTTGCAATTTTTGCATGACCTGTTTGTCCTTCCGAAGCGCGAGCGAAGGAGGACTTTTTCAAAAGGGCATTAAAAAGCGTGCTCTTTCCTACGTTGGGTAATCCCACTATCCCGA
>Ga0155915_103_pt1 | contig 13779 bp, 9 predicted proteins | sample RifCSPlowO2_01_FD_107569 | JGI IMG/M metagenome (GOLD analysis project Ga0155915, IMG submission 107569) | Candidatus Curtissbacteria bacterium RIFCSPLOWO2_01_FULL_42_50
TCACATCAGTGGCAGTGCTGGGTAGCCACGTTCGTAACTGAGAAGCGCTGAAAGCATCTAAGCGCCAAACAGGCCTCAAGACGAGATATCGAAGATCCCTGGAAGACTACCAGGTTGATAGGCGGCAGGTGTAAAATTAGCAATAATTGTCTACGTTAAATCGTAGGGTTCGCTAAGTAAACTTGCGGACATTTGACAATTGACAGTTAACATTTGACTTAAGAAATTTAGTTAATAGTTAATTGTCATAAGTTAATTGTTCGCCAGCTTTAATGGCGTTCAGCTTAGCCGTACTAATAGATCGAATTACCTAATCTCGCGCAGGGCGCGAGTCTATTCCATTCAGTTTTAAAGGCACTAGATCTAGCGTTTAGTAATTAGTTGATTAGCGTTTAGTTTTAAAAATTTCCAGACGCTATACGCTAATTGCTAGACGCTTTTTTTGCTGGTTGACAAACTCAAGGTAGTTGATCTTAAATATACTTAGATATTTTCACACCCGTGCCCTACGCAGTGTGATTTTTTGTTGGGAGGGAAATTATGGTAGAAAGACCAATAGGACCTGCTAATGGTGATAGAGTTGGGGTTCACGTTCCTTGTATGGGTAAATTCCCAGAGCAAAGAGCCCGATTATACGAGGCAATGTGCAGTCCAGCGTTAAGTACCGCTCTTGATACAGAGCTTAATAACATGTATCAAGATTCCCTGCGTCAGCTTGGAGTGAGCGAAAATGATATAGCGGAGAGATCGGAGGCGTTTCGACAAAAGCCACTCAATTTGCAAAAAATAGAGGTAGCCTATGATTGTAAAGTTGCAGCGGAAAGGTGTTTTGCACAAAAAGGCAATGGCTCAACTGGTCGCGAAAATTCTCCTATTGAAATTACCTCCCCGAAAGAGTAAAATTTTTCTGCTGGTGTCTTGTGCGAACTGGTACCACTCCTTCCTCGTCTCGATTCGTCGAAGCGGGCCATTCCGAACAGGATAGTGAAACGGTTCAGCGGCGACAATAGTGTTACCGAAAGGTTGTGCGAAGATAGCTCGATGCCAGCATTATCAATTAGCCTACCGTAATCGGTAGGCTTTTTGTTTTCATCTACTTCCGATGTGAGCTAGCCCTTCGACTTCTCTCAGGATCGAATGACTTTGTATATCGGGATTATTTCTCCAGGTTCAGATTGGGGCGTATTTGTAGGGTTTTTTTCTTTTTGAAAACCTGATACAATGCTAGGCAATTAGGCCGGTAGGTACGTAGGCAATTAGGATAAAATTTTTCCCCCCAGCCCACTGACCCCCCAGCCTAAAAATCTAAAAAGGAAGTGGTTATGATTGGTTCAACAAAATTCTACAAACAAGCCCTCAAAATCTAAATCTAATACTTCAAATACTTCAAAAAATTCTGACAAAGTTACCACAATGGCCGAACTTTTGGCCTCAACCGGCTACAGAATCCCGGCGCTCCGGAGAGGGCAAGAGGTTAGCGGGAAAATTATTTCCATCAGCCCCTTTGAAATCTTGATTGATATTGGGGCAAAATCCGAAGGGCTAGTCTATGGCCGGGAGCTTGCGGCAGTTGGTGATCTTATTGAGCAGTTTTCGGTTGGTGATAAGGTGGACGCGCAGGTGATATTTCCGGAAAATGACGCCGGTCAGGTAGTACTATCGCTACGTAAGCTTTCTGGAGAAAAACGCTGGCTGGAGCTTGAGGAAAAACGGGAAGAGCAAGAAGATATAGGAGTTGTTGCCGTTGAAGTAAATCGCGGTGGAGTGATTTGCGACTTTCTGGGCTTGCGCGGATTTTTGCCAGCTTCGTTGCTCTCTGTTTCTTTGTCAGGACAAGCCCAAGCGCCGGCAAAATTGGAACAATTAATTGGTAAAAATCTAACCGTGCGTGTCATAGAGGTTGACAGGTCAACAAATCGGTTAATATTTTCCCAAAAACAACTGAGTAAGTCAGACATAGACTCTCTTTTAAAACTTCTTTCAAAGGTTGAAATTGGTGAAAAATATTCGGGGCAGGTTAGCGCAGTTCTGCCATTCGGAATTTTTGTGGAAATAGAGATTGGGTCAGTGGGTAAGTTGGCTGGTGGGCAGGTAGGCAAAAAACCCACAAACCCACAAACCCACGAGCCTACGAGCCAAAAACTCGAGGGGCTTGTTCATATTTCGGAAATTTCCTGGGAAAAAGTTGATGACCCCTCAAAACTTTTTAAAGTCGGGGATAAATTAGAAGTAATGGTTATTGCCAAAGACCTGGCTTCAGGCCGTTTAAATCTTTCAGTTAAGCAACTTGCCACCGATCCATTCTTGGCGGTTTCTGAAAAATACGCCAAAGATCAGGAAGTTTCCGGAAAGGTAGCAAAAATTACCCCGTATGGAGTTTTTGTGACCCTGAAACATCCTTCGACGGGCCAAGGATTAAACGAGATCGAAGGTTTAATACATATCTCCAAGCTTCCTCCGAATGTTTCATATGAAATCGGGCAGGTAGTGGAATGTCTTGTGGAATCTGTAGACACTCGCGCCAGACGGATTTCTTTGGTACCGGTTGTTCGCGAAAAACCGATACTTTATAGATAGGTTAACGAATTTATGCGAATCTGCTATTTAGCTTAAAAACATTAGTATCTGATTCGCGTAGGAGGATTTGACTAAATAAATATTTCTCAATATGCGAATTTATACGAATATTGTAAATATGAGAAAAGCATTCGTATTAATTCGTAGTGAGCGATGAAATTGCGAAGTCAATACATTTGTCAACAATGTGGGTACAGATCTGCCTCATTTTTAGGTAAGTGTCCAAATTGCGGGGAATGGAATTCGCTTGTCGAGACTGAAGTTTCTGACGAGAATCTCAAATCTCAAACCTCAAATTTCAAATTAGAAGAGAGTCTCTCCAGGCTCTCCCATGTCAAGAGTCAGGAGTTTAAAAGGACGCCAACCGGCTTTTTGGAATTTGACCGGGTTTTAGGTGGGGGCATTGTCCCCGGCTCGTTGGTTTTAATTTCCGGCGATCCCGGAATCGGCAAGAGTACCCTGCTTTTGCAGACGGCAATGAAGATTAGTTCACAGTTTAGAGTTCACAGTTCACAGAAAGGACAAAAGCAAAGGCCTGAAGCTACCGTGAACAGAAAACCGTCAACCGAGAACCAGCACTCCGTGCTCTACGTTACCGGCGAGGAGTCCGCCCACCAGGTAAAAATCAGGGCGGATAGGCTGCTTGGGCCAGCAGGTAAGTGGGGTGGGGGGTACTTAGACAATCTTTATATCTTGCCTTGTACCAGCGTTGAGGCTATAATCGCCGCATCCGATAAACTTAACCCCATAATTACCATCATTGATTCCATTCAAACGATAACCACCGAGCGGCTTTCAGGTTCTGCCGGCAGCGTAGGGCAGGTTAGAGAATGTGCGGGACTGCTTCAATCTTATGCAAAGCGAAATCATATTCCGATTTTTTTGGTCGGTCACGTGACCAAAGAAGGTAACATCGCAGGACCAAAGGTCTTGGAGCATTTGGTAGATGCGGTTTTGAACCTGGAGGGTGAGGCGATGTACTCTTATCGTTTACTTCGAACAACTAAAAACAGATTCGGTTCGACTTTCGAGGTGGGGGTTTTTGAGATGACAGATATGGGCATGATTGAAGTCTCCAATCCTTCCGGGGTGTTTTTAGCTCAAAGGATAGCATCGCGGCCCGGGAGTGTTGTGGCCTCGACAATTACCGGCGAAAGACCAATTTTAGCGGAAGTTCAATCCCTTTGTACTTCAACTATTTTTGGTATGCCAATCAGGCGTGTAACGGGTTTGGATTTCGCCCGAGTACAAATTGTGATTGCTGCCTTAACGCGGGCTGCAAACTTAGCCTTAGGGAATTTGGATATCTATGTTAACGTAGCCGGAGGTTTGAAGATTGGCGAACCGGCCGCAGATCTGCCGGTAGCCCTGGCGATTGTTTCGGCGACTCTGGATAAGCCCTTACGTGAGGGAACTTGTGCTTTTGGGGAGGTTGGTTTACTTGGAGAGTTAAGACCTGTCAGTTTTTCAAAAAATCGCATAAATGAGGCCAAAAGACTTGGTTTTGATGATTTTGTGACACCCGAAAAGTTTAAAACTTTAGAAGAGGCTATTTCCTATGCGATACATGGAGAATAGAATGAAGCTAAAAACTCTACTTCGTCCATTGCTCTCCATTATTTTTGGAATCATTGGGACTTTTATTGTTAAAGTGATTGTTCCCCCGGAGATTTTTACCATTAGTGGCAATTATCTTCTGATACTGGCTATTGCCGCTTTTGGAATTCTTGGTTTTATATTACCTGAACTTGTGGAGCTTGCCGGTCGAGCCGGTACTATGGCTGTCGCAACCCAAATTGTGAGACATCTGCCAAGTGCCGCAGCCGGAGGACTTTTGCGATCCTCATTACCATTCAGAAAAAGGAGACCCGGGAAGGCTTTCGCTTCAAGGGGGAAATATGCCAATCCGCTCATTTTGGATACCTCGGCTCTTATTGACGGACGGCTATTTGATATTGTTAAAACCGGTTTTATTTACGGAACTTTTTTGGTAATCCCTTCTGTAATTGCCGAGCTGCACAAGCTTGCCGACAGTAAAGATGAGATTCGCCGGGCTCGTGGCCGCCGCGGCTTGGAAGTTCTTTCTGCGATGCAGGCCGAGCGGCAAGTGAAGGTTGAAGTTTTGTCCGCTGAGCCTCGTGACGCGGCGGTTGATGATAAATTGGTAAAACTTGCCAAGAAAATCGGGGCAAAAATTATAACGGTTGACTACAACTTAAATAAGGTTGCCGTTGTTTCCGGCGTTAGTGTGCTGAATATTAATGAGCTTGCCAACGCGGTTAAAACGGCTGTTTTACCCCATGAGCGACTCAAAATACAGATAAACGCGGTTGGACGCGAGAAAAATCAAGGTGTTGGTTATCTCGCGGACGGGACAATGGTTGTTGTTGAAGGGGGAGCGAATTTAATAGGTAAGACTGTGGAGGTTGTTGTACATAGAATTTTACAAACGGCGGCGGGGAAGATGATATTTGCCCGAAGGGCGAACGCTAACTAGTCGCTGGTGTCTAGTAACTGGTTTTAAGTACGAGCTACTAGAAACTAGCTATCAGTAACTAAGTTTACTTCCTTTATATTATATACGTCTTTATATACTTCTGTATCATTTAGCCATGAATCTAATTGCTAAATGGCTATATTGCTAAATTGTTCGAGAGCAATTTAGCAATTCAACAATATAACAATTAATTAAACCGTTTTGCCTACTATAATAGGCTAAAGTCATTTGACTGGTGGATTTAATAACTCTAGGCTTTTCATTTTAGGCTCGTATTTTTACTATCGGTTAAATTTGGGACTTGACAAAAATTATTGATGGTGCTAAAGTTTTTCGGCAGGCTGAAACTCCCTGTACCACACGGTACAGGATTTATGTCTTCCTTAAAAAGTGTTTTAGATGCTGGAGAGGAAGAAAAGGGCTTTTAAGGATTAAAACCTCTTGAGAGCCGATAAATCAATAAAAAGAGCATCACTACCGCAGACTGAAACTCGAATAGCAATGCTCTTTTGAGGTGTAAGGGAAGCGACTTAGGGCAGCTAAGTTGCTTTCCTTTTTTAGATTAGAACAACTGAGTAAAATTTGTCAAGAGGTAAGATACTTTAGGTTGTTTAAATAATCTAATCATCTTGTAACTTCCCAGCCTCAACAATTGGATACAATATTTCCTAACACTAAAATTTTTTCTAAAAATCAGTATACTCAGTATAGCCAGAAAGGCAGTGACTGGGTTTTGGTGGAGAAGGTGTTCCTGCGCATCAGTCAACAGCGGACCAGACCTGTATTTTGTAGGACTTGACAAATCCTATAACGTGGTGTATATTTCGCGCACCCCGTACTTTTAAACGGTACGTGACTGCCCCATATTTTAATCTGCCCCTTTTAGAAGTTAATTGTTGATTGTGTATCGTTCATCTAACGATTCACCAATTACTTAAAACGACCTAGAGTACTTGACAATGACTTATCATTGTGGTACTATTCCTGCCAATTTGTAAATATCTAAGAACCCATAGTTCTTAGAAGTTGCCCGCCGGTAGGCGAGGCAGGCCCAAAATGAGTAGAAAAGAAGGTATTTTTCCAAAAAGTCAGCGACCCCTTAAGGCGGAAGAGTTACCAGGTATCGGGGATTATGACGTCAATGGGTTGGGTGATGGTGCCCAATCCGGCCTCTTTGGGAGGCTTGCTTCTTCAAGAATTGTGCGTGGCGCTGGTGCTGTCACAGGGCTTGGAGCAGTTGTTGCTGGAGTCCAAATTGCCCAGAAAGCATCACTGGATGCTCCTCCGTCAATTGTTAGAGACATTAGTGAAATCTTCAAGCCTAATGAGGCTTATGCTGATGGAACAACCCCACCACCGAATCCAAATTTTATCGATGAAGGACCGGCATCAACTCCCCATCCTGTCGACCCAAACGAACCGCAGGCAACACCGGGGCCGGATAATCAGCCGCAACTAACTCCAGCTCCGATAGCGCCGCATAATGAACAGTTTCAACTAATAGTTAACAAGTCGCTCGATGCCAACCGAAACGGGATAATCGACAGTGCCGATATTCCTTTTGACCAAGCATTCAGAGCCGGAATTGATCGCAATCGCAATGGAAGGTTAGATTCGGGAGAGGCTACCGAAGGTGCCAGAACCGGTAGCGATGGTATAGAAATGATCGTTTTTACGCAAGATGGTGACGTTGAAGGCTTGCAGGTTTGTGCTGAGGAATTCAATGTTGCGCCAGAACTTGAAGTAGTTATTGGTGCCGGGTGCGATACGGTTGATGCGGCAAGCTTAACTGCGGAAGTCCAGCTACTGAACAGGAAAAAACTTGAACCTACCCCAACCCCGACTCCAACACCTACCCCCACACCTACACCCACGCCAACTCCAATGCCAACTCCTACACCAACACCGGAGGTCACGCCTACACCCACATCTACACCTACCCCAACACCAAAAATTGAGGTGACGCCAGCGTCGACACCAGAACCGACAAAGCCACCCGAGGTTGTAGTTGTGGTTACGCCTGCACCAACTCCCAAAAAAGTTGAGATAGTGGTAACGCCAAGACCAGAAATACCAAAGGTTTGTACGCTGCCTGATGGTAGAGTGGTTGATCTGCCAGCGGAATTTCAAGCCAAGCTTATTGGTAAAGACGCCAAAACGATCGCAAGAATGCTTGAGGAATTCAAGTGTGAGTTTTTAGGCCATGATGAAAGACAGACTCAACAGCACGATGAGATCAAACAACAGATAGGGAAACACGACGAGAAGATGGACGTGCAGCATGAGAAGCAGGATAAGGCTCACGATGCCCAATTGGAGGCTCTAGGAATTGATGCAAACGAAGACGGTCAGACTTGTATCGATGTTAATCAGGATGGGAAGTGTGACGATAAAGACTGGGAAGCAGTTGGACCGGCCTTAGGTGTCAAACCGGGTGAGAAGAGCCTTGTAGAGAGATTTGGTGATATTACCAGTCAATTAGTTAATATCTCAAAAAATATTGGCAAAGGAACCCATGATATTTGGGACAGGATTGATGCTGTCGCCAGCGTTGTTGCGGCTGGCGGTGTTCTTGGTTTGTTATTTGGTTTGGGTAGAAGAAGGCGAGAGCAACAGTCACCTGCGGTTCAACCAATAGCTCCAGGCGCAGCTCCGCTACCTCCTAAAGAACCACAGCCTCGAGTACAACCGACGCCGCCGCGAGAAGGTCCGGTACCAGCAGTACCACCTGCCGCAGGCGGAGAAAGTGGAGACGCAGTTGTTCCTGGGGCTGGTACAGAGGCTCCTCGAAGGACTGAACAAGCTCAACTAAGCGATGAAGATATTGATAACTTAGCAAGGATAATGACGCTGCTTGAAGCAGTAGTGGCTACTGTCGCAGACGCATCGAATGATCAGTTACGAGGCTATGTCCTTCTAATAGGTGATGAAGGTATGCAACCAGCCAGAAATTCCCTAATCGCTTTGGCAAGACTTGCCCAAGAGGAAGAAGATGAAGAGCTGGAAGACATTGAGGTGATCAGGCGTTTAGTTCAAAGGTATAGAGACTTGCCTAATGGAATAAAACAAAGGATATACAATAGACGACTTGAGCAGATTGGTCAACAGTTTCAACAGTAAGTAATTGTCTTATAGTACTTGACAAGAGCTAGAGACTGTGGTAATATTTGCGACCTATAAGAATAAGTAGCAAGTAACAGGTAACAGGGTAACAAGTGACATAAATAAATGAATCAGATTAAAGTTTTGGAAAAAATTTGGAAGAGCGGAATGGCAATACTTGTAACTGCCGTGCTTTTTTTCGGCGGCTTGTTTTTGAATTTGCCCAAAGCAGTCGATGCCCACGGCAACCCGGTTTTAACTGCCAGATTATTGGTTAACGATTACAGCGATTCTCCCGACGCGGGCTGGGTTCACAACCTTAATTCTGCTTCCGGACATAGAGTTCAATTTGATGTTGAGATCCACAATACTGTTGTTGGAACTAGCGCTCATGACGTGACTGCCAAAGTAAGTTTACCGGGTACGACATCAACCACCTTAAATATTCCATTAACTGTGACAGCCGGCAACGCCAGCACGGCGAATGATACTGACGTTATTAACGTGGCTGCTGGCGGCGCCAAAATCAGCTATGTGCCGGGTTCTACAAGATTGACCTGGGATAGGGACGGAAATGGTGTCAAGGAGTTCGATAATTCGCCCGTAGCGGACGGAATTGCCGGTTCAGGGCTGGTAATTGGCAATCAAAGCGGTTGCAATGAATTCATTATCAAAATTGCCTTTTTGGCAGATTTGACAGGACCAACTCCAACTCCAACACCAACTCCAACTCCGACTCCAACTCCAACACCAACTCCGACACCGACCCCGACACCAACTCCGACACCGACTCCTACGCCTACACCAACACCTACTCCTACTCCAACACCTACTCCTACTCCAACACCTACCCCTACAGTGACTCCAACCCCGACACCTGCCGGGGGTAACGTTAACGAGAACAACAATAACAATAACAACAATAATCAAAACGAGAACAAGGTTGATATCAAAATCGAAAACAATCCGACCCAGACCCAGACGGTTAACGTAACCGCACCGGTGCAGGTTGCGGGAGCAACAGTGCCCACAAAGCAGCCGGAAACAGGAGCAGGCGTTTTAGGCTTGGCCACGATGGCTAGCGCGGCTCCTTTGGGGGTTATTTTGTCAAGATATGGTCGAGGCAGAATGATAGCGGGTAAGAAGGAAGAGGAATTGGCAGAGACTGCCTGCGAAGTCTTCAAGAATCGTTTAACCAGAAAACAAAGCGCATAAACTAGTGACTAGTATCTAGTATGCCAGTCACTAGTTTAGGACCGTATGTTGGGCAGGCATACGGTCCTTTTTTAGATATGAATTTACCCGAATTGATCCTAATATTTGACAAAGTGTCTTCGTAGATATACAATTCACACTGGCTTCTATCTTTATGTTTCCCTGTTAAATGCGAATATATACGAATCTGCTTTCCTGTTAACTAAATATTAGTGTAAATTCGTAATAATCCCATGCCAACCGCAAAAGTTTCCGTAAAAGTTAAAAACAAAAGTATCGCAAGTGGTCAGAGTACCACCGATTCGACAGGTCCTTCGGCAGGCTCAGGATCGATGGACCCTTCGACAGGCTCAGTCCCGAGGGACTCGAGGAAACCGAGTGGTTCAGGGCAGGCGGGTACCACAGACTTTGATGATGAAAAAGGCCATGAATCCCAGGGTACACTTGAGACTGCGAGGGTTATTGACTTAAGAACTCATTCTTCCCCTTCTTCCCCGGCAAGGCCGAATTCGGAAGGGCAGAGCCATCCTCTGTCAAGTGCGCCGGTTGCAGAAGTAGAGCATCCTAGCCGGTACGGTTCGGAGACAGTCACTCCTGTCCAATCTCCTTACGACCAAGGCTCGCCCCGAGTTGTCAGAAGAGATTATCCCAACGGCGATGAAGAAGTAAGCCCGGGACGAGACGTGCCTACGCAAGAGGTGCGAGGGATTTTGGATATCACCGGCGAGGGCCACGGGTTTTTGCGGCCAAAATTTCGCCCAAGCGATCAGGATGTTTACATTTCGGCCTCGCAAATCCGCCGCTTTGCTCTCAGAAGCGGAGACGATGTTGCCGGTTTAGGCAGACCACCCAAGGAAAATGAACGGTACTTCGGACTTTTAAAGGTTATTAAAGTAAACGGTGTGGATGCCGAAAAGCAAACCAGAAGAGCACAATTTAACGATTTAACCCCTGTTTATCCGGATGAAAAGCTGAAACTTGAGATAGGCAAAACACCCCTTTCGATACGGGTTATAGACTTAATAGCGCCAATCGGTTTGGGCCAGCGTGGGATGGTTGTTTCACCACCAAAGGCCGGTAAAACGACGATTCTTAAAGATATAGCCCGCGGAATTTCTGAAAACTTTCCCAAAGTTCATTTAATGGCGGCTTTAATTGGTGAGCGGCCCGAGGAGGTCACGGATATTTCAAGATCGGTAAAAGGCGAGGTGATAGCCTCCAATTTTGACGAGCCGGCAGAAGACCAGACGAGAGTAGCTGAAATTGCTTTGGATCGGGCCAAACGCTTAGTTGAAACGGGCAAGGACGTAGTGATTCTTCTGGACTCAATTACCCGTCTGGCCCGTGCTTACAATCTTTCGGTACCGCCTAGCGGGAGAACTTTAACCGGTGGTTTTGATCCGGCAGCTTTGTATCCGCCCAAACGATTCTTTGGAGCAGCCAGAAACTGCGAGGGAGGCGGTTCGCTGACAATTATCGGGACGGCTTTAATTGATACGGGAAGCCGGATGGATGATCTGATCTATGAAGAGTTTAAGGGTACGGGAAACATGGAGCTTCATTTGGACAGACGCTTGGCGGAGCGACGAATTTACCCGGCAATTGATGTCGAGCGTTCAGGAACCCGCCAGGAGGAGCTTTTATTCAGTCCAGAGGAGTATAAGAAAGTAGTGACGATGAGACGAATGCTTTCGGTACTTTCACCGGACGAGCGAACAGAGATTTTAATTGAGAGATTGGTAAAGACCGCTTCGAATAAGGAATTTCTTGAGTCTTTGAGTAAAGACATCAAGTAATTCCTTGCGCGCGACCTGCGGTCGGGCTAAAAGAGTTTCTTGAGTCTTTAAGTAAAGACATCAAGTAATTCCTTGCGCGCGACCTGCGGTCGGGCTAAAAGAGTTTCTTGAGTCTTTAAGTAAAGACATCAAGTAGATGGGCAATATCAAAAATAAAATATTAAATAGCAAATAGATAGAAGTCAAGCTTCGCTTGACTTTTTATTTTTAAGATTTGATTTGTATTTTTGATTTTTAATATTTAATATTACTACCGTGGATCACGAGCCGCTACATCGGGAATTCTTGGCATTTTTAAAGGCTTTGGCCTCTTATTTTACCTATCGCTTAACTTTGGCCGGTCTACATTTTGAGAAGGGTAAAGATTTTGTTGTTGACGCGCTGATGATGAAGAGAGGAGCAAACACTCCCCTTTTTTTACATGTTTCAGTTTTGACTTTGGCCTTGGCTGTTCTTGTGGGTGGTGGGATATTTTCTTCGACTTCGGTCGTTTCCGGGTCCTACCCGGGGGTGCCTGCCAATCCGCTGGTGGCAGGTTCAGCCGATGATTTGGAAAGCGGCGGGGTGATTTCTTCATCTGTGACGCCGGTGACTGTCATTTCCGATAAACCCAGAGACAAAGTTATTGAGTATGAGGTTCGTCAAGGTGAGACTATCTCTTCGATTGCCAAAGAATACGGAGTATCAGAGAATACAATTCTTTGGGAAAACGATTTGGCGCTAACTGGTACAATTAAAGCCGGCCAAAAGCTCTTAATTTTGCCGGTTTCCGGAGTTTCCCATAAGGTAGTTTCCGGGGATACTATTTATTCGGTTGCCAAAAAGTATCAGGCCAATCCGCAGGCAGTTATCGATTTCCCTTTTAACGATATCGGTGATAATTTCGCGCTTTTGACCGGTCAGGAACTGATTGTTCCGGACGGCGCACCGCCTGAGAAGCCAAGGCCGGCGCCGACACAGTATCTTGCCCAACAAAACATTCCGGTTGTGGATTTGGGGACTACGCAGTTTATCTGGCCGGCCTCCGGGGGTTTTTCTCAATACTTTTCCTGGTATCATCCGGGTGTGGATATTTCTAATTTAGGCGGTGGTCCAATTCGGGCTTCTGACTCCGGGACGGTGACGGTTGCCGGTTGGCCGGATAATTTTGGATATGGGAATCGGGTTGTTATTGACCATGGGAATGGTTTTACGACTTTGTACGCACACATGTCGGCGATTTATGTATCTGTTGGGCAGACAGTATCAAAAGGTGATGTAATAGGAGCAATGGGATCAACAGGAAGATCGACCGGAGTGCACGTCCATTTAGAAATAAGACGCGACGGTACGGCTTTGAATCCACTTTCCTTGCTGGGGAAGTAAATAATCTTAATTGTTTAACTCCCAATATTAGTCTAAAATTACCCTATGATTGATTTTGCTCGTATTACTATTCGTGCCGGAGATGGCGGGCAAGGCTCTGGGTCTTTTCGACACATCAAAGGTAAGCGTTATGGAAAGGCTGACGGTGGGGATGGAGGAGGTGGGGGAAATGTTTATTGCCAGGCGACGCGGGATCTAAATACCCTTGAGCCATATCGGTATGTTAAAGATTATAAAGCTGAAAATGGGCAGCCGGGTGCATCGAATTTAAGGAGGGGAGTAAATGGCCAAGACGAAGTTTTGAAGGTGCCGGTGGGGACTCAGATTAATATTTTGTTGGGTCCTGCCACCAATTTCCCTCCCGCTTTTGGCGAGGCTCGCCTTCGGCGGCCCGTCAGTGCTCCCTCGCGGGGAGGTTCGAATCTTGATGGAAAATCCTTTGGCTCACTGCGCGCTGCCGGGAACCCTTCTATTGGTGTCACCCAACAAAATGTCATCTACGATTTAGTCGAGGAGGGGCAAAGGGTTCTTGTTGCCTCTGGCGGGGAGGGTGGCAGGGGTAATGCCAAATTACGTGATGGATTCGGCAGGCGGCCGAGGACAGGTGAGAAAGGGCAGATCGGGGAAACTTGCAATATAACGCTTGAACTAAAACTTATTGCTGATGTTGGCCTCGTTGGTTTGCCTAACTCGGGTAAATCGACTCTCCTTTCGGTTTTAACTTCAGCGCGACCAAAAATAGCCGATTATCCTTTTACTACTCTTGAGCCGAATTTGGGAGTGATGGATTTCGCGGGTCCTGTCAGCAGTTTCCTCCCCGCTTTTGGCGAGGCTCGCCTTCGGCGGCCCGTCAGTGCTCGTTCGCGAGAACAATCGAATGTCAGTCAGCAAGATCAGGGCTCATTGCGCGCTGTCGGGATCCCTTCCTCTCGTGCCACACGCTCAATGAGATTAGTGGTAGCTGATATTCCGGGTCTTATCGAGGGAGCAAGTAAGGGGAAAGGACTTGGAGATTTGTTTTTAAGGCATATTGAGAGGACAAGAGTTTTGGTGCATCTTGTTGACGTATCAGCCGCCCTGGGTCCTGTCAGCAGTTTCCTCCCCGCTTTTGGCGAGGCTCGCCTTCGGCGGCCCGCCAGTGCTCGTTCGCGAGAACAATCGAATGTCAGTCAGCAAGATCAGGGCTCATTGCGCGCTGTCGGGATCCCTTCCTCTCGTGCCACACGC
>Ga0155915_119_pt1 | contig 7580 bp, 8 predicted proteins | sample RifCSPlowO2_01_FD_107569 | JGI IMG/M metagenome (GOLD analysis project Ga0155915, IMG submission 107569) | Candidatus Curtissbacteria bacterium RIFCSPLOWO2_01_FULL_42_50
TGGGGGTGGGATTCGAACCCACGGTGACATTGCTGCCACAATTGTTTTCAAGACAATCCGATTAATCCACTCTCGCACCCCACCTAATCAAGCGGAGGGTGTGGGAGTCGAACCCACTCTGGACTTTCGCCCAGCAAGTTTAGCAAACTTGTGCCTTGCCGTCCGGCCCACCCTCCAAGCAACAACACATTTTACCAAAAATCAAGTCTTGACGAAAGCTACGTTTATAAGTTATACTTAGCTAAGTTAGCTAAGGGAGTTAATATGCAAATATTTAATATTCACCAAGCAAAAACCAATCTTTCAAAACTTATAGAAAAGACACAAAAAGGCGAAGAGGTTATAATTGCCAAAGCCGGCAAGCCCGTCGTCAAACTCACTCCCTACAAAGAAGAACTCAAGCCGCGCAAGCCAGGCTTATGGAAAGGGAAGATTTGGGTTTCTGATGATTTTGATGAAGAAGACCCAGAAATAAACAAGCTATTTTACGGTGAGTAGCAAAGGCTTTTTGTTGGACACCCATATCTTCATATGGTGGATGGAAAACAAAAAAAGACTCGATAAAAACTTATTCAACATCCTCAAAAATCCTAAAAACACAATAATTTTATCCGCCGCCACTATCTGGGAAATAGTAATAAAAAGAGCGAAAGGTAAATTAAAAACTTCAATAACTCTTGAAAAAGGAATAAAACAATCCGGATTTATTATATTACCAATACAAATGACGCACGTCTTGGGTATACAAAAATTGCCTCACTACCACGCAGACCCATTCGACAGATTGTTAATTTCTCAATCTCAGATCGAAAGTTTAACCCTAATTACAAGTGACCAAAAGATTTGGCAATATGACATTGATGTTTTGAAAGCCTAACCCAAAGCCACTGTCAGTCCCCAAACTTGCCTTGCCCCTGCTTTTTTAAGAACCCGACAACATTCCGCCATGGTTGCGCCGCTGGTATAGACATCATCGACAAGCATAAAGTTTTTGCCTTCCACACTCCTAACAAACCCGGTTTGTGAAGCTATTCCAAACCGGGTTTGGATAGCGTTGAGACTAAAAGCCCCTTTGACATTCTCTTTTCTCTCGTCTCTTTTGAGTCCAACTTGACTCTTGGTTTCCCTAGTTCTTATGAGAACATCTCGCAAGTCTACCCCAAACTTTTTGGCCAAAGACTTGGCCAAAATCTCGCTTTGGTTAAAACCCCTCCATCGCTTTCTTTTTGAATGCAGAGGTACTGGTACTATTGTCAGATCAGACGGAAGATCAAAACGCCAAAGATTGTCTGCTGTCAAATCCACAAAGATTTTCTCAATATCATAGATCCATTTGTACTTAACTTTGGTAATTGCCCGCTTAACCGGCCCTCGATACCGACAAGCCACCACCAAACCATCAAGGCCATACCGGCTCCGACATCCCGGATGAGTCTTGCCGCCTATTGCCTGTCTTTGGCAAACTGAACAAACTGGCTTTTCGATATATTCAATTTTTGAAAAACAACCCTTACAAATGTAGGCGCCAAACTTTCCGCAGGAAACACAGCGTTTGGGGAAAAGAAAATCAAAGAGCAAATTGACCATCACATTTATATTACATCGCCGCTTGATTTTGAAGCTAATTTCTGCTAAAATTCCTTCTAGTCTTCCAAAAATTCGTCAGAATTTTTGAGAGGAGAAGCAGGCTTGCGCTAGACCAAAGACCGAAGGTCTAAGGTCGTCGAAGCAAAGCCTTGCTTCGACGAGGGGATGTATCGTTTCGACAGGATTGCACTTTAAAAACTGCAAGCCGAACACGATTCTAAAGTGCGTTAAACTTTGAATCAAAATTAAGTGCAGACAGAGATGTCGCACCGGTTCGACCAGCTTTGGCTTTTGCATAAAGCTTAAGAACCTGTCTCTTTGGCTTTTTCTCGGTGAAGCCATTGGGGCACAAACTCAGCCGGGAGTAGATTCTTAATTCTGATCAGATTAAAAATCGAAGCTATCGATCTTTGTTTGAGTTTCGCTCGTCAATCGGCTAAAAATTCAAACGAGACTTTAAAGATTTCCGCCACAGGCGGACTAGCTTTTAGCTTGGACTATGCTTGTAGATGTTTTTTATTTGTAATCTTGGACGAGGGCTCAAAACCCTCCATCTCCACATTCTCCTCCGCTCAAGTGTTACATTAAGTTTATAATCTGTATTTAGTGACCAAGAAAACTTTCCTGCTTTTTTTGACATTCGTCTTCATCTTCTTCCTCTCTCTCCAAGTCATCACCGACACCGATTTTGGCTGGCACTTAAGAGTTGGTGAATACATCATCAACACTCAGACGATCCCCAAAAAAGATTTGTTCTCATTCTCCCAATCTAATTACCCATACGTATATCACTCATGGGCAGGCGAAATATTAGTTTTTGCAAGTTACAAATTACTCGGACTTTATGGGGTTAGTATCTTATTTTCATTGATCTTAACTATTTGTCTTTTTTTCATTTATAAAATAACCCAAATTTTATCAGATAACAAAGTAAGCTACCCTCTTTTAATATTGGCAGTCCTATTGGCAAGTACTATTGCCGGCGGCAGGATGAGAGTTTTTGGCCTTCTTTATCTCTCCATAACCTATTTCTTATTCCTCAAATTTCAAAAACAGAATTCTAAAATTATTTGGGCAATGCCGCTTGTCTTTTTTCTTTGGGTCAACTTCCATGGCTCTTTCATTTTAGGAATAGTGACCCTCTTGGCTCTTATAGTTGCCTCGCAAGTGTTTGCGCAGGATAAAAAACGTCAGTTTAAAAAAACCAGGACACTTTTATCTGTATCAACGCTTTCCATCTTAGCTACTTTAATCAATCCATACTTTTTAAGCGCTTGGCTACAAGCCATCACTATGACCTCAAATTCTTATCTTTACCTCTCAAGCATCAATTTAGATTGGCAACCTCTGATTACACCTGGGGGAACCGGCTGGATTCTAGCAGTGATAGTCTTTGCCATAATCTTTTTTCTTTTCTTCTTTAAAACAAAAATCGGCTCTTTGCAAAAGTTTTTCCTCTTACTTTTTTCACTTTTATCTCTTATCACATCTCGTTTTACGATTGCACTGTTTGTCTTTCTGGTCCCAATTGCCAATCAGCTTTATCTCGAATTTAAGGGAAAATTGGCAAGTCAAATATTAAATTCAATTTCAGTTCGTTTTGCTGTCTTTGCCCTCTTCACAGTCTTATTTTTGACTGCAGCCAAAAATTTGCTCGAAATAAATCAAGCCTACTTATCACCTGAAAACTACAGTCGCTTTTTGGCAACCAAGTCCACCATCAAATTTTATGGGCCATGGCCTTATAGGGCCAATTTGTATCTTGAAAAAAACTTACCAGAAAAACGAATCCTAAACGACGCCAACTGGGGCAATTTTATGATTTTCCAAAACCAAAATCGCAAGGTTTTCTACTGGGGAGCTATGGATAATTTCATCATCAATGGCCGCTCTTTCGTCCTCGAATACCTCAACTTAATTCAGGCTGCGCCAGATTGGGAAGAAAAAATTGAAAGGTATCAAATCGACGCTGTTTTTTTACCACCAAGTTTTCCATTGATAGCAGTTCTAAAATTAAAGCCCGATTGGCAAATAGTTTACCAAGACAATCAAGCTATCATTTTTGTCAAAAACCCCCCGACTTATCACCCCTAAGCTCCCGCTCGACATCCCTTTCGATAGCTTCCATCTTCAAAACCGCTCGTCTGTCAAATTTTGCCCTACTCTTGGCCAGTGCCAGCTCAACTTTAGCCAGATTCCCCTTGATATAAATTGAAAGGGGAACCAGCGTCAATCTGCCTCCTGCCATTTTCCCCTGCCATGCCAAAATCTGCTTTTTATGAAGCAGGAGTTTACGCGAACGTCTCTCGTTAGTAAACCTCTCCGACCCCATCCAGGGATTGATATAGGCATTAACCAAGAAAACCTCGCCATCGCCAATCCGCCCGAAAGACTGCGAAAGATCAACCCGTCCTGCCCTTATCGATTTAATCTCAGCCCCTGTCAAAACAACACCTGCCTCAACCTTCTCCAGAATTTGGTATTTATAACGGGCTCTTTTGTTGAATATCTTCATGAAGCAAAAGATGGGTTTAAAGCTTGCCCATTAATATTTTGTTCGCGGAAACTAGATACATTGTCTTCTCGCCAGGGTTAACAACAATGTCCGCTGTCCTTGCAAACTCACCAGATTGATAAACACGCTTATAAATTCCATCCTTGCCAATAACCAAAAGGGCTGAATTTACGCTGTCAATTACATACAAGTTATCCAGCTGACTACTTGTGTAAATTACTCCAAACTCTCCCACTTTACTTGTTAAGCCGGAAATTTCAAAGTTTTGCCTGACGCCTCTCGTGAATTTAAAGATTTTATCCCGGGCTGTCACCCAAACCGATCCATCAATGGCAAATCGCCCTTTAATGCCAAAATCTTCTTTCGCATTTAAATAATCTGTCGGCCAAAAGTCACCTCCTTCAAGTGGCACGAACTTGGCGATCTGCTCACCGGAAAGAAGATAGACATTCCCTAGAAAAACTGAGATGTCATGATAACCCGCGGCTTCAATAATCTTTTTTGATTCACCTGCTAAATCGACTCTGTAAACTTTATCGTCAGTCAAAATAAATACTCTCTCATCATAAACAAAACCGCCTTTTGTATTGCCCGAACTCTTAATTTCGCGAATCTTTTTCTCGCCCGTCTCAACTTCAAATATTTTATCGTCCGAAATGCCGATTAAATTTTTGCCGGAAATTGCAAGCCCGATTAATGGACTGGCAACTTCACTAATAACCTCAAAATTAACATTACTGGTCGTCTCTGTCTCCTTTAATTTGGCAGAAATCTCACTAACCAGTTTTTTAGCCTTCTCGTCATTCAAAATTCCCAGTGCCAGACCAGCTTCATGATCTGCCGCAATTAATATTTCCCTTGCTCGAACTTTGTTAAGCTCTGCAATGGCCACCCCTTCCTGGTACTTAGAAGAGGCGGTCGCAAGATGAGCCTCAAACTCAGCAATTTTTTCTCTCCGGGATTTTTGAACCAAAGTCCAGCCAACAGAAATCACCAAAATTAAAAGGATAACAAGGGCAAAAACCACGATATTTCTGCGTAACGCAAGAACCGCCCTGATATCACCTCTTTGCAGCTTGGAAAGCCCCCCAAAAATTATTTTGAAAAATCCAGGCAGAGGATTTTTAAATTTAGAAGGCGATTCGACTTTTTGCTCCTCACGAGCCTCAACCATTTCTTCTTCCCTAATTTCCCTAGTATCCTCAATCTGCAAAATACCCTCTGTTCCCTTTGTACCCCCTGTCTCTTTTACACCATCCAACTCTTCACCCCTCACATAAACAAAGGCTGCTCCTGTCTCGCTCTGATTATCCTCCACGGAAATCTTAGTTGCCAAACCATCGATAATCCCCTCAAGATCGATATTTTGATTATCTGTCAAAACTGAAGAATCAAAAATAGAAAGAAATGCGTCGGTTGCAATTAAATAAATCTGCCCCGCCGCAATCGGCCCCGAACCGGCCTCAAATTTAATTTCAGAAAAGCGGGGTGTCTCAAAAACCAAAATCCTGACACCGTCACCGAACTTTGCAATATAACAAACATTCTCATAGAAAAAAGTGTCGATAAAACTAACCTCAAGTTTCCTCCCTAAAACCAGCTCTTGCATCGCCTCGCTAACTTTGCAAACAGCCGCCAGAATACTTCCTTCCGCTCCTTCCAATTTAGTGGTGATCAGCTCGAAGATGTCTCGAAGAACAACCTGCGCATCCTCTTCTTCTTCACACTTCACCAAAATACAGCTAACAACCGTCCCCAAGGTACCATCGGCAAGAGTTACTTTCTTATTAAAAACACCGCAAGCCGAATGTTCACTGGCAACACCGGCAATCTTCTCTATCTTTAAAGAAAACTCTTCCATTTTAAAAAACTCCAATGACTACAAAAAGAAGAGCCAAAGAAACACCCAGGTGCAAAATTGCCACAAACGCCAAATAGGGGTTAATCACAGTTGGCAATGACCTACCCATCAATTGGATCTGTCGAAAAAGTATCAGCGCAAAAATTGCAAAAAAAATTAAAAACAAAACAAAAAAAGCTTTTACCCCCAAAATTACCTGTAGTCCATTTGTTAAATCATCAATCGGCATATTATCAAGCTATTTCTCCCGGCGCCTCAGCCTCTTCCTTTCTCGCCTCATCCAAAATAGCCTCGGCTACGGCGTCTGGTCTTGGAACTTTTTCAAATTCAAATTTCGGCCTAGTCCCTGCTGTTTGCACGAAAACATCACCGTAATTAAAAAATGTCCCAAAAAAGCCTACGGTCTTTGGCTCTACGTCTTCAATGTGTAAAAGTGTCGCATAGGAAATTTCTTTATGCAGCACGCCTCTAAAATCAAAGTCGATAATGCGTTCGTTCGTCAGAAGGTAAACGTTAAAATACCAAAAAACAAATTTATAAAAAGCATAACCAAAGGTCACCAGATACCAGAATAATGTGATTAAAAATAACCGCCCACCTCGCAAAAGATCTGTAAGATCAATATTAGCCAAAGTTAATAATCTTGGTACAAAAATTGGCCCCACAACCAGAAAAATTGTTGTCAAAACTGCTGGGATTAAAGTTACAATGTGTGCGCGCAAAAGCAAAATGATTTTTTCGCCTTCTTCTTGATTCTCAAACCTCACCCCAACCGGCTGGGGCGCAAACATCGCAAAGGGATTATGGGTTGCCATCAAATCAATTATATACTTGAGAGGTGCTTAACGTCTAAAGACCAATAACTAACGTTCTCCAATAATCTCAAACTTCTAATTACTTTAATGTCTAAATCATAATTTCTAAATAAATCCCCATGGTCCTTTAGTCCTTAGTCGCTAAGTTTTTAACGTATCGTCACTTTTGTTCAATATTAAAAAGAGGTGATCTTGTCGAAATATACCCCGGGGCTCGTAAATTAAAAACCCTTATTCGAATTTCGTTCCCCCCAGAAAGAATATAGCGTTCTTTTACTACTTTTTTTCTATATTAAACAACCCCGACTTCAATGCTATCCTCCCGGGAGCCCGCAAATTAAATGCCTTATAAAAATCATTGCCGCCAATAGTCACGCTCCCCTTATTGGTTTGAAAAGTCACATTCGCCGTTGCTCCGCTTTCTGAATAGGCCACGCTCACCCCAGACACGCTGGTATAACCCCCTATAGACTGCAACTCACTTATACTATAAGGATTCCCTCCCCAGCAGGAGCCTTGGGGTGTCACCCTTGAACTATCACCCCCGCCTTCAAAAAGAACCTTCCATCCATTCAAAACATCTGCCATTTCTTCGCTGGTCAACCAGGGATGATTCCTTCCGCAACTATCTCCACTGCGACTCTTATACCACCCTTTATAAAACCACGGGCTGCTCGCGGTTTTTTCATAGGCTTGGCTCGTCCACCCACTTCTACCGCTAGGTGTATCCCAGAAACCCGGCGTTGAGTAACCATTACTGCTATACGATTCCTGATATCCGCCGCTCGTTGAGGCATACCAT
>Ga0155915_129_pt1 | contig 7213 bp, 5 predicted proteins | sample RifCSPlowO2_01_FD_107569 | JGI IMG/M metagenome (GOLD analysis project Ga0155915, IMG submission 107569) | Candidatus Curtissbacteria bacterium RIFCSPLOWO2_01_FULL_42_50
CCGCCGTCCAGAATGGCAGACGTGATCCAAAGACAGCCTCGGAGATAAACCAGGAGAAAGTACCGATAACAAAGAAGGCGGCTTGCAGGTAATAGGGGGCAAGATACAAGAATTCGAGTTTTTCAGCTAAAGTAAGTTTGCTTGAAACCCACACCTTGCCCGCTCCTCCTCCAAACCCGGTTTGTAGTTCGCCCAAACCGGGTTTGTTCCCGTCGCTTGCCTCTTCCTCCCGCAAGTTTTCCAAGCCCGGTTTGTAGGGCATTGTTTCACTGTTAAATTGTTGATTCTCTCCGCCAAGGAACACACCGGGAGTGGGCTCTGACTCTCCCGGTGTGGAGGAATTGGCGGAAGCAGATTCCCACCTTCCAAATAACATCCGGGATAACATGATCTTCACATTAAAGGAAGCTCCTTCCGCCCAGCGCATTCTCTGTCTGATAAGTCTCTTGATTGTCGAGACAGCCTCGGCCGGCACCTGGATATATGGGGTAAAGGCCACCTTGTAGCCTGCCTCGTAAAGCCGCAGGGTCAATTCAAAGTCCTCGGTGATAGAAGTTCCCCAGCCGAATTGTCTTAAGATATCGGCTCTGATGGCATAGACGGAACCGGCGATCTGCTTCAGGCCCCCGTAGATCTCCTCGCCGGAGCGCTCCACGACATAGCTTCCCGCGTATTCTGTCCTGACTCCCCTGGTTACCCAGGTCTGGGATTTATTTAAAACGTGCCACTGATAACCTTGTACTGCCGCGATATTGGAACCAGACAAACCCGGTTTGTAAATGCCCTCCAAACCGGGTTTGGAATCATTAGGATAGCCCTGGACAGCCGCGATATTTCCTTTTTCTTCAAACCCGGTTTGTAGTTCGCCCAAACCGGGTTTGTTGTCCAGATCAGCTGATTTAGCAGAATCGGTATAACCTGTCCTGAGCGAAGCCAATGGCCCTGAGTATAACCGAAGGGTCGAAGGATCGGCATTAATCGGCTCAATCGGCGCCAAAACCTGGAATGTCTTCACAAACTGCTCTATGGTATCCGGGTATGGCACGAAGTCGGCGTCAAAGACACAGACGTACTCGGCCCTGGGGTCGCAAACCCTGAGCGCCTCCTGCAGGGCCCCGCCCTTAAATCCGGAACGGCTGAATCTGTGAATCAGCTTGACAGTCGGACCAGCCGGCTTGCTGAAAGTGTAAATCTCTAAGTTATCCGTTGTCTGTTGTGTGCCCTCTTCCAAACCCGGTTTGCAGGGTTCTTCCAAACCGGGTTTGTTGTCCAGATCAGCTGATTTAGCAGAATCGGTATAACCTGTCCTGAGCGAAGCCAATGGCCCTGAGTATAACCGAAGGGTCGAAGGATCGGCATTAATCGGCTCAATCGGCGCCAAAACCTGGAATGTCTTCACAAACTGCTCTATGGTATCCGGGTATGGCACGAAGTCGGCGTCAAAGACACAGACGTACTCGGCCCTGGGGTCGCAAACCCTGAGCGCCTCCTGCAGGGCCCCGCCCTTAAATCCGGAACGGCTGAATCTGTGAATCAGCTTGACAGTCGGACCAGCCGGCTTGCTGAAAGTGTAAATCTCTAAGTTATCCGTTGTCTGTTGTGTGCCCTCTTCCAAACCCGGTTTGCGGGGTTCTTCCAAACCGGGTTTGTTTTCTGTCGGTTAACCGGGAACCTGCCTTGCCGGCAGGCAGGCCGATGACTGTTGCCATCCATTATCAATTAAGGATTGCTTAGCAATCTCTGTCGTCTCATCAGTCGAGTCATCGACCAGAATTACTTCGTAATTCGCCCTTCTTGCCCCCTCTCTCAAACCCGGTTTGTAGGATTCTTCCAAACCGGGTTTGTTGCCCGGCGTGTACCACGCTTGGCTCGTACAAGATTGGATCAGCCTCTCAACCACCCTCTTTTCGTTGTAGAGCGCCACATGGATGGAGACAAAGGGCCTTTCTCCTTCAAGCTCGACCTTCTCCAGATTGATAAGCAGTGGATTGATTCTTTGACTACCTAACCCACCTGGAAGGTGGGCTTTGACTCCTTCCAGGTGAAGGAAATTACTGACCCTGGCTAAAATTTCGCCGGCTACAGACACCGGCTCCTCCACTCCCGGAGTGTTCCCGTCGGTAGAGGAATTGCCGGCATCGGTCTTTACCGGCGGGTTCGCGGAACCGGAGGACGCCAGCTTCAAGACCATCAAGACAGTAATGTAATACTTCATGGAGTAGATAAAGAAGAAAAGACCGAAAGTTAAAGCAACTGAGGCAAAGATCATCCCGAGTGTTGAGGATCCGGGGCCAGCGCCAAGAAGTAGCCTGATCCAGAGGAAAAAGACAAAAAGAGGCAAAATACCAAATACCAGATACCAAATGCCCTTTTTGGGATTGGCAAAAAGCAGCCTGGGGACGGTCGCGAAATGGGCTATCAAATGCCGCAGTCTGTAAACCGGAATCTCAGGTACATATTGCGGCGCAACTTTGACCTGCCGATCGGCGGGCAGGCTTTGAGCATATGCCAATCTCCTGTCATAGGTATTTAATCCTTCTCGCAAAAGGAGATTCTGAATTGCGTGGTGGCCGGATATACCAGCTAGTTGTCGATGCAACTGGTGTACGGAGTACTCGGGATTTGCCGCCACCAAATCCAAAACGGGCTTTCTTATCTTGTCACCGACAAATCGTGGATGATCCTCGCCACGAGGTCGGTTATGGGCAAGCGAAGCAATAGTTCGTTCTTCCTGGTATTTTTTCAGCCATGCGTAATACGTGTAGCGGGAGATATGAAATTTCCGGCAGACCCGGGAAATCGTAAGCCCATTTTTTTCAGCCTCCTGCAAAACCAAATACTTCTCATAATCCGAGAATCTTGCAGAAAATACGGATCTCACCGGATGTTTTCCGGTAAACTCAATTCGTAAGTTTTCGGTATTTAATAAGTGCTTCTTTAATATATTGTGAACACCATGATTTGAGATATAGTAAGAACCGTTTTTATATGATTTGAGGTATTTACTAATTTGATGGGAAGACCAGTGCGGGTTCTTAAGAACTACCTCCAGAACCAGCTTCTCTCTCTTACCCTTGATTGATCGAAAATGCCCACATCCCCTCGGCCTCTTAGCCTCAAGCAGCTTGAGTAGTATTTTTTCCTTACTTATAACTTGTGACTTATCACTTATGACTTTTTTATAAACTCTCGCCCATTTATAAAAACTGAATCGAGAAATTCCGTATAGGCGGCAAACGGAGACGACTTCCAGGCCCTCCTCGAAGACTTTTTTAAGGATCTCCAATTTCTTTTGAGGGGAAAGTCTGGCGCGGCTGAAACTCATGGCTCTAATTTTATGTTAGTTTTGATGGGTACCAAATGTCAAGAGTGCTATAAGCTAGCTCCAAATAGACACGTCGAGGCTAAAATTTGAGGCTGTTTTAGTATTATGGGTTTTTAGGTAATAAAACTATAGGAAAATAAAAATAAAACTACAGGGTTATTTAGAGCCGGCTTGAGGCTAAATTTTGTAATCATTGCCTCAGGCGGGCATCTCTGCGAAACGGCAACAACAGTCAAGTTTCTTATCAAGCCACGGACAAAAAGGGTTTTAAAAAGGCGGTCAGCGCCTCCCAGCCTTGCCCAAACCTATCGATCCGCCCCTCGCCCTCTCCATATAATTAAAAAATCTTGTCTATAAACCTTACCGCTCATGAATCTCCTATGGTCCCAACCTTCCTGGATGAAGCTAGTTTTTCAAGGATAAAACTAAAAATATACTTTAAAATCAAACCTTCCCCCAAATGCTTCTCCAAAATCTAACGAAAAGACTATCAATGCAACCTTTCGGGTAGTTTTTAAAAGCTGGCGAATCCCGGGGCCTGGTGCCAAAAAAGCCAATTACCCACCTGCGTCGCGAGCTTTCTGGACGCACTTCTGAGACAAAGTATGGGCATAAAGCAAAAGAAGAATCAGCAGGCCGAAAGTTTTACTACCACAAAAAAGATAAACTGCCGCCCAAAGTAATCTTGGTAATTTTCACTTTCTGGGGAATACTTTTCACGAAAATAGGGGCGGCAATCAAAGAATAAAAATGATCTTAAAGTTTACTTTCTGATACTAATAAGTATAAATTGATGTAGACCTAAAGCCTCAGCACCTACAACCTCTCCTCCAGCACAAACGTATAGGAAAACCACCAGAACAAAAATAACCAGCCAATTACCGCCAGAAGCGAACCGTAATCGTGAACTACTGTCGCCGTCAGTTGACCAAAGTTGTAAGCCACAAAAATAACCAAGACAATCCGCAAAATATTCACCCAAAAAGTTCCCAGAGCGCCGATTAAAAAGGCCTTAAATTTTGATAAATTTGTATATCTGTCTCCTTGAAGCCCAATAAAGGCAGTAATAGCAAAGAAAAGCACCGATTGCCAACCAATACAATTCCAGACAATCTCGGCAATAAATGGCTGACTACTCCCACTAAGTACGACATACTCGCGCGTTACCGCCACCTCAACTCCTAAAGCCGCCAGGATCACGGCCACCAGCCTCACCTCAAACGGCACAATCACTTCCCGGATAAACCAGTAACCGCGCAAATTAATGACAATCCTGGTCAAAACGTCATTAAACGTCGAAAGTAGCGGGAAAAACATCAAGAGCAAAACCAGAATTAAAAAGAGGCTGATAAATGTATCTTTGGAGACGGACACTCTTGAGAGATTAAAAGATGACCCTTGTCTTTGCCTTTCCATTTTACGAAATAAAACTTCTCTTTTAAACTATGAAATTCATTCAACAAAAATCTCACCCTCGAGCGATCTGGCAAGGCTCAGAAAAAAATCCTCCATCTTTTTTTTATCAAAAGGCACAAGCATTTTGGGAAAGTCCGTCTCTTTCATGTCCTTAACCTTTAAGAAAGCGGCAGCTAGATTTTTGGGCTCTAAGGGCCAATCGAATTTAGCTTGACTATCAAGACGCATCCTGTGAAGATACTTTTCTGGTGTATATTCGGTTTTCTTGAATATAAAAAAGAGGTCAATATAATCCCTGGCTCTTGTTCTCATACTGATTGTATGCAATTTGTTAACAGCAATATCGTAAATACTGCTCACCTCTAACTTGCCAAAATGGATACCTTTTTCGATCCTTCCAAAAGGATAGTAATTGAAATCAACTTTTAGGGTATTTCCATCTTTATACTGAAGTTTATATGTAAAGAGTCCCAGAAAATTCTGTTTTATAATTTTGGCAATACCTAGTTTTTCTGAAACTGCTTTTAAAAAAGATTCCACAACCCGAGGTTCAACCTCTGCTTCAGAAAAAAGATCTATATCTTCTGAAAGGCGATGTTTGAAGTAAAATTCTGACAGAGCAGTTCCGCCGGTAAGATAAAACCCCTTGGTTATGGAAGCTTGTGCTTGTGCAAGTTCCAGAAAGTTAAGTTGTTTGGGAGTGAGTATAGTTTTCCCCATAATAAAAATTCTATAGCTCTTTTGGCATAAGGATCAAGCTGATCTTTAATTTTTGGCCAAGCTTTTTTAACCTCCGTTCGATCGAGCTTTTCACCATCTAGCCCATAATTGATAAGCTGTGTAATGCGCCAAAGCTTGTACCCTTCAGGGTTTTGCTTTTTAAACTTCTCCTCGTCAACACTCCAATTATACATAGCATAATTATATCACCAAGTTAACAACAATCCTTGTCAGAATATCATTAAATGTTGCCATCAGGGGAAAGAACATCAAAACCAAGACCAAGATCAAAAATAGCGTAATAAAAGTGTCTTTGGAGATGGGAAGAATTGTTCGATTGTTTAATTGCTTCATTGCTAAACCCGCCTGCATCGCTATGCGACCCGCCTGCTTTGACTTACGAAGCATGTCGGGCAGGAGCATTGCGGGCAGGTTGTTATTAAATCCTCATCCAAAAATTTGAAGATAGTTTTGGGGCGTAACTGAAATCCAAGTCGAATTCTGATAGGTATCGCGCCAAGATTTTGGTGGTTTGAATCTTGCCTTTTTCCACTTTGCCTCATAGGCAAAAAGGTGTCCTTCTTTTTCCTCTATTAAATCAATTTCTTGTTGGTCATAAGTCCGCCAAAAATAGGTATTTGTTTTTCTCCCGGCGGAATATTCCTGTTTTCTTTTCTCACCGATTATGAAACTTTCCCACAGCTCGCCGACATCACTGCGAAGAGATATTGGGTTAAAGTTATTGATAAGAGCGTTCCTTACCCCAAGATCCCAAAAGTAAATTTTATGGAGTTTTCCCAATTCTTTTCTTAAATTTCGACTAAAAGGCTTCAATTTAAAAATAACAAAGGTTTTTTCCAGAATATCGATATAACCGGCAACCGTCTGTTTACTGACCCCAATAAGGCTTGCAAGTTCCGTGTAAGAAACTTCTTTTCCAACCTGCAGGGCCAAAGCCACAAGAAGTTTTTCGATAGTCTCGGAGTTTTTGAGATTTTGAAACTTAAGAATGTCTTTATAAAGATAATCCTGGGAAATTTGCAAAATGATAGACCTTTTCTCCTCAAGTGATTTTTCAATAACCGCCGGATATGAGCCGTATACAAGGAAAGTTTCTAGCTGACGGTTAATTTCCAGATTATCCCAGATCCCGGCCAACTCCGGCAAAGAGAAAGGATAGAGCGCAAATTGAATGTTTCTGCCGGTTAAAGGTTCAATTACCTCATTCGCAAGCTCAAAGGAAGATGAACCCGTAGCTATCACTTGTTGATTAGGAAAATTATCAACTAAAAGCTTCAATTTCACTCCAATGTCTTTTATTCTTTGCGCCTCATCAATAACCACAAGTTTCTTATCGCCAATAATTTGTTTAAGCGCGGTAGAAGTTATCGAATCTCGAAAAAGTTTCTGTATATCTCCCTCATCGCAGTTCAAATAGAGGCTTTCCGTGCCTGGAAGATCTGAAAGAATTTTCTTGACAAGTGTGGTTTTGCCCACTTGCCTTGCGCCATAAATAATAATAATCTTGCCTTTATAAAGGCTTGCTTTAACCTCGGTCTCAATCAGGCGTTGGATATACATTTTTAACTAAATTAAGAAACTATAATTACCTAATTTATACTAAATTAGGTAATATTTGTCAAGACCCCGCCTTCTCCTCCAGTACGAACGTATAACTAAACCACCAGAAGAAAAACAGCCAGGAAATGGTAATTACTATCGAAACATAATTGTGGAAGAATGCCGCGGGCT
>Ga0155915_114_pt1 | contig 3733 bp, 5 predicted proteins | sample RifCSPlowO2_01_FD_107569 | JGI IMG/M metagenome (GOLD analysis project Ga0155915, IMG submission 107569) | Candidatus Curtissbacteria bacterium RIFCSPLOWO2_01_FULL_42_50
TAAAGATTTTAGGTCTAATTAACCGAATATAACTTTCAAAATTTAATATCCCCCAAAAGCAGCAGATGCTTGTCACCTTTAAACTGCATGAAATACTTGTTATCAGCAGTGATAAAAATGGAATCAGTAAAAATTGCCAATAGGTAATAAGAAGCATCGTAAAATGTCACATGATGTAATTTTGCAAATTTTCCGATTGTTAGATTTTCGACCCTATTAAATGAATATTCTTGAATGGCTTGTGAAAGCAGAAAATCAAATTTTTCAATAAATAGCCCGATCGGAAGTTTCCTTATAAGAATATTGCCTACTTCGTAACTCCAGAAAGAGGGCAATAAAATAGTCGATTCCCTTCTTGTAAACTGTCGAAAAAGAGTGAGAGCTTCTTTTATGTTTTCTTCGTTATCCTCTGGAAGAACCATTTTAATAAGTGTCGAAGCATCTAAAACAACTTTTGTCAGTGGCTTTAGCGGTCTTCTCTTACCCATCGAACCACTTCTTCCATACTAACCCTAGGCCCCTTTTTACGTATTCGTAAAAGCTCTTCATACATATCCTTCCCCTTTTCAGTTAACTGTTTTTCAATCGCTTCTTTAACAAAGTTACTTCTTTGACCACGAGGGATGGTCTTGCGTAATTTCGCAGCTGTCGCTCGAGGAATTATTATGTTTATTCTCTCGTAATTTTGTGTTTGCATAACAAAACCATTATTACACATCACATTACACACTGCAAGGGGCCTAAAATTAGGGAACCATCCAGTTACCCTAAGAGTGTACTTCTCGACAGCCTTCGGTAATATTCAAATTTTTATTGCTTCATTCTAAGAGCGCAAGCGAGTAGAGCTTAGATGGAAGTATGGCCTCTATGTATTGGAACAATGAAAGATGATCGGATATTATCGCCTACTTTTCTAATAAACTCAGCTTTTGTCAACCTTTTAATTTTTGCCTCATCAATTGTTCCATTGGCGTAAGGTAGATTCAAGATAGCTTGCTTGACATTAAAACGAATCCCTTGTTGCCAGTCTTTTGGGTCTTTTGCCAACTCCTCACTGGCTTGGCGATTGATTACAATACCGGCTATCGCCTCATTTTCCAGGGGATTTGGGAAAATATACGCAGCACGAATAGAATAACGAAATGGTTCTTGAGAAATACCTCGCAGAATTACACATTCATCAGTTCTTAATAATTCTTTGGCCTCAAGTGCTTGTTCTGCAAGCGAGCTAATAGTTGATGTTCTTAATACTTCTCTAGCCTTAATTGCCTGTTCTGCAAGTAAGTTGATGACTTGTGAGAGATGACAATCTACTAAGTGACCAGTTTCGGTATGAATAGCTTTTTCAGCTGCCATTTTTCTTAAGTTTCGGCTAATAGTTTATTCCGAGCGAGCGAAAACCCTGGTCTTCAGGCCGCGGATGAAGCTTAAATCTCGCGAGCGACAAGTCAAACTTGTCATGCCACGTTTGACGTGGCGAAGGAAGAAAATACCACGGCCGCAAGGACCGTGTGTAGTTTATTTATTAAAGTCTAAAAAAGCAAGGATTGTAAGTTTTTAAAAAACATTTAGCATCAATTTACCAAAGTTTTAACATTTTTCGAAGCTAAACATGATAAAAAATTTTTGAAAACTTATTCTTCTAGAAGGCAAGTTTAAAGTCACTAGTTGACATCCTGATTCCAGCTTTGAGAAAATTAAGGCGGGCTGAAAGTCCTGAGCGAAGTCGAAGGACACCCATTCATAGCTCCCCTGACTAAGGGAGCTTTTTTAATGCTGCGAACCAAATTTATCTTTGTCTCAGGCGGCGTCATTTCCGGCATAGGTAAAGGAATTGCCACATCCTCCATCGCCCTCCTTTTAAAATCCCGCGGATTCTCCGTTACAACCATTAAAGCCGACCCTTATCTTAACCTCGATGCCGGTACCCTAAATCCCATTGAACACGGCGAAGTCTTTGTTTTAAATGATGGCATGGAATGTGATCAGGATTTAGGAAACTACGAAAGATTTTTGGATCAAGACTTAAACAGCACCAATTACATGACAACTGGCCAGATCTTCGAATCGATTATTGACAAAGAACGCGCGCTTGGTTACGAGGGCAAAACAGTCGAGTTTTTCCAACATCCTCCGGAAGAAATCATTTCCAGGATCAAGCAATGCGCCAGGAAAAATCGCGCTGATATTGTTGTCTTTGAAGTCGGGGGCACGGTAGGGGAGTACCAGAACCTTTTGTTTCTTGAAGCTAATCGTTTACTAAAACTCAAATATCCTCGTGATGTTCTCCACGTCCACCTTACTTATTTGCCCATCCCGTCATCGATAGGGGAGATGAAATCAAAACCTGCCCAGATGTCTATACACCAGCTTGCCACAGCTGGCATTATTGCCGATTTTGTACTGGCCCGCGCCCAAGTCGCCGTCGATGAAAAACGAAAAGAAAAAATTGCCGTTGCTTGTGGTCTTTCACCGGATGATATCATCTCAGCGCCTGATGTTGAAAACATTTATCAAGTCCCGCTCAATTTTGAAAATCAAGATTTATCCGACAAAATTCTCAAGAAGCTCTACATCAAACCCCGGAAAAGAGACCTTTCTGACTGGAAAGTCATGGTCAATTCGGCCCTAACTGCCAAAAAGACCGCTAAAATTGCCATGGTCGGCAAATATTTTTCAACCGGCGATTTTACTCTTTCCGATGCTTATCTTTCAGTCATTGAATCGATAAAGCACGCTGCAGCCCAAAACGATATCAAGCCAAAACTGGTCTGGATTGACAGTACCCAAATCGAAAAAGAAGGATTAATGATTTTGGCAGGCTTCGATGGCATCGTGGTACCGGGTGGTTTCGGAGGAAGGGCTGTTGAAGGCATTATTTCATCAATCCAATTTGCCCGCCAAAACAAAATTCCTTATTTTGGTCTTTGTTTTGGTATGCAATTGGCAGCTGTCGAATTTGCCAGAAATGTGTGCGCCCTTAAAGACGCTCACACAACAGAAATTAACTCGCAGACAAATCATCCCATAATCCATGTTATGGAATCTCAAAAAGAAAAAGTCGAGAAAAAAGAACTTGGAGGATCTATGCGTCTTGGTTCTTGGGAGTTTAAAGCAACCAAAGAAACCAAATTTGCCAAAGCCTATGGGATAGTCACAGGCAGCGAACGCCACCGCCACCGCTATGAATTTAATAATAAGTATCGGGAAATTTTTGAAAAAAAAGGCATGCAAATTGCCGCCACCACTAAGGACGGTAAATTAGTCGAAGCGCTAGAATTAAAAGACCATCCTTTCTTCATTGGTGTCCAATTCCATCCAGAACTCAAATCTCGTCCCTTGCGTCCCCACCCGCTCTACCTGGCCTTCATGAAGGCAGTCAGCGAACAAGTCAAAACTGAGGGGTTGACAAATAAAAAATCATTGTTAAAATATTAGCAGTCGTAAGCAATAACTGCTTGCGGCTTTTGCTCTAAAATCTGCCTAAACAATTTAGTGACTTGCCCAATTTATCAATTACCATGCTGAAGCCTTTAGCCGGATACGTCCTAATCGAACCCGCTCCCAAAGAAACAAAAACCGCCTCCGGCATTGTTCTTCCCGAATCTGCCGATGAAAAACCTCAAGAGGGAAAGGTTTTGGCGTGTGGCGAAGATCTTGTCGAAGAAGGCAAAATCATTAAATGTCCGGTCAAAATAGGCGACAAGGTAGTTTACAAAAAGTGGGGCGGCAA